>ERZ795053.1341-NODE-1341-length-31253-cov-6.593596_pt1 | contig 31253 bp, 23 predicted proteins | sample MGYA00375137_ERZ795053 | MGnify/ENA primary metagenome ERZ795053 (study PRJEB30182, sample SAMN05720284) | activated sludge metagenome | isolation source: Anaerobic digester | place: Hong Kong | collected 2014-12-17 ...
GCCATACTGGGGAGGTGCGAGAGTGGTTGAATCGGCACGACTGGAACTCGTGTGTACCTTAACCGGTACCGTGGGTTCGAATCCCACCCTCTCCGTTTTCCGGGAGAAGCCTGTCGCTTCTCCCGTTCGTTTTCTCCAATATTGACATCGATTTAAATTTTGGTATCCTCCAAGTGGAGGTTTCTATGAAACATTACTGTATAACCGGAGGAGCCGGATTTATCGGATCACATCTGGTGCGCTCTCTTCTCGGCCGGGGAGACCGGGTGACTGTGGTGGATAATTTCTGTGATTTCTACCCCCTCCCTTACAAGATCGACAATGTCCTCAGATCCCTTCAGAAAGAGGAGGGACGGATCAGGACTCTTGACAGGCTCATGGATGAAATCTCATCTCAAGACCGTTATTCCCTGGTTCACGCTGATATCAGAAACGGTGAAGAGATGGGAGCTCTTTTTTCTAAAGGGTCTTTTGATGCCGTGATCCATCTGGCGGCCATGGCCGGAGTCCGTCCTTCTCTGGCTGATCCGAAACTCTATGAAGATGTCAATATCTCCGGAACACTCACGATCCTTGAGGCCTGCCGGAAAAACAAGATCGATAAAACAGTGATCGCCTCATCGTCCTCTGTCTACGGGAACACAAAAGAGGTCCCGTTCCGAGAGGATATGGCCGTGGACGACCCGATCTCCCCCTATGCCGCTACAAAAAAAGCAACAGAACTCTTTGCTGCGGTCTATCACAATATTTATAAGATGGATATCGCCCTTCTCCGCTACTTTACCGTGTACGGGCCCGGACAGCGTCCGGACCTTGCTATCCACAAGTTTACAAGGGCGCTTTTTGAAGAAAGAGAGATCCCCTTTTTCGGAGACGGGACGATGAAAAGAGATTACACCTACATCGATGATATTATCCAGGGGACCGTCCTGGCCCTGGACTGGGTAGAGAAGAACCGCAATGTCTGCGAAGTCATCAACCTCGGCGAGAACAGGACAGTCTCTCTCCAGGAGCTTGTGGATCTTCTCGGGCAGAAGACAGGAAAAAAACCACGGCTCCGGAGAGAACCCCAGCCTCCGGGAGATGTGGACTGTACGTTCGCTGATCTTTCAAAAGCCAAAGGGATCCTGGGGTATGATCCTCAAACCTCCATCGAAGAGGGGCTTGAGCGTTTTGTCCGATGGTGTCAAGACTATTATCAATATTAAAAGGAGAAGACAATGAAAATTGGAGTCGTTGGAACAGGATATGTCGGATTAGTGACAGGGGTCTGCCTGGCCGATTTCGGCCTTCCGGTCTTGTGCATGGATGTGGACGAAAAAAAGATCGAGACCATTGAGAATGGGGAGTCTCCCATCTATGAGCCCGGTCTCGACGTTCTCCTTGAAAAGAATATCAGAGAAGATCGTCTTCAGGTCACGACGGATATGAAAAGATGCGTGGAAGAGAGCGATGTCATCTTTATCGCTGTGGGGACTCCTCCCAAAGAGGACGGGTCGGCTGACCTGAAGTATGTCCTGGGTGTCGCTGGGGAGATCGGGCGCTACATGAACGGATACAAGGTCATCGTCGATAAGTCCACTGTCCCGGTGGGGACAGGCAGGAGGGTGGAACAGACGATCAAGGGAGAGCTTGAAAAGAGAGGGGTGCAATGGAGATTCGATGTGGTCTCCAACCCGGAGTTTTTAAGAGAAGGGAAAGCTCTTCATGATTTTACTCATCCGGACCGTATCGTCATCGGGACGAGGACAGCCAAAGCGGCTGAAATGATGAAAGAGGTCTACCGGGTCCTCTATCTGAACAAGACCCCTTTTGTCTTTACTGATATCGAAACCGCTGAGATGATCAAGTATGCCTCCAATGCCTTTCTGGCGGTCAAGATCAGTTTTATCAATGAGATGGCTCTGCTGTCAGAAGAAGTCGGGGCCAATGTCCAGGATATTGCAGCGGCCATGGGGATGGACGGACGTATTTCTCCGAAATTCCTCCATGCCGGCCCCGGGTACGGCGGGAGCTGCTTCCCGAAAGATACCAAAGCACTCGTGGATATCGCCCGGAAAGAGAATATCAGCCTCTACGTGGTCACAGCAGCTATCGAGGCCAACGAGCGCCAGAAGATGAAGATGGTGGACAAGATCGAAAAGGCGATGAAAGAGCTCCGGGGAAAAGAGATCGCCGTGTTGGGATTGACGTTTAAGCCCGATACAGACGATATGAGAGAAGCCCCCTCGCTGACGATTATCCCGGAACTCATCAAAAGAGGGGCCCGGATCAGGGCTTTCTGCCCCAAGGGGTTTAAAGAAGCCGGATGGAGGCTGAAGGAGTGGGAAGAGAAGATCGCCTATTGCCGTGACGAGTATGAGGCTGTGGAGAGTTCTCATGCGGTGGTCCTCATCACCGAGTGGAACCAGTTCAGGGGGATGGACCTTGAACGTATGAAGGCAAGCATGAAGGATGATTTCTTTTTCGACCTGAGAAATGTCTATTCCGGAGATGACAAAGTCCGCTCTCTCTTCCGGTATTTCCCTGTGGGACTCTCCTGAGGAAAGACGATGAAGATCGTTCATCTTGACGCTTTTCGTCACTATGGAGGAGGGCAGAAAAGATATGTCAATATCGCATCCTTCATCGCATCCAGGGGCCATGAAATGGTCCTGGTCTCTCCCCCCGGAGTCAAGGTGCGGGACTCTTTTCCGGGACGGCTCTACACAGCCCCTTTTTTCGGGGATGCTGATCTTCTGACTCTGGTGAAGATCCTCTGGGTGGTCCTCAAAGAGAAGGCTGATATCATCCACACCCATTCTCATCATGACCATTGGATGGGATCTCTTATCAAAACCCTTCTTGGAAAAAGGATCAAACTGATCCATACAAGGCATGTGGATTTTGAAGTGAAAAACACTCCGGTGAGCCGTTTCATGTATGTGCGCTCTCCCGACTATACCCTCACAAGCTGCCGAAGCATCAAAGAGACCATGATCCGGTCTCTTGGAAAGAGCAAAGGGTTCGACGAGGGAAAATTCGAACCCATCCTGACCTTCAATTATCCTGAACAGTGGGGGACCCCGGGAAAGATCAGAAAAGAGTTCGGCCTCTCAACAGACGAAAAATGTGTCTCGACCATCACACGGATCGTGGATAATAAAGGACATCGTCATCTCCTGAGAGCTGTTCCCGAGATCGTCGATGCCCTGGGCCCTGTGAAGTTTTTCATTGTAGGAGAGGGGCCCTATCTTCCCGTTCTCAGGGAGATGGCCCGGGAGCTTGATATTGAAGACCATGTGGTCTTTACCGGATTCCGCAAAGAGATCTGGGACTTCTATGCCGATATGGACCTCTCTGTCTTTCCCACGGAGAATGAAGGGATCGCTCCCGGGGTGATGGAGTCGCTCTTCTATTCCGTTCCGGTGATCGCCTCTGATATCGGAGGAATACCCGAGGTCATCACCCATGGATTCAACGGCCTTCTTTTTCCCCCGGGGGATTCCCGTCAGCTGGCCCGCTGTGTCATTCACCTCTTTACCCACAGGGAAGAGTATGATAAATTAAAGAGAAACTGTGCCGTCTGGACTGAAGACCGGAAAAAAGAGGATCCTCCGGGAAAAAAGATGCTGGAGGCCTACAGGAAAGTCATGGGAAAAGAATGACGATATCGGCGTTGATACTGACGAAAAATGAAGAGGTGAACATCACCGCTTGCGTGAGGAGCGTGGCCTTCTGTGATGAGATCATCGTTATTGATTCCGGATCAGAGGACCAGACGCGAAGTCTTGCTGAAGAAGAGGGAGCCCGGGTCATCGTCAATCCCTGGCCGGGTTTTGCCCTCCAGCGTGATTTCGGGATCCGGCAATGCTCTTCTCCCTGGATCCTCATGGTGGACGCTGATGAACGGGTCACACCCGCATTACAGCAGGAGATCCGACAGCTCTTTTCAGGGAAGGGACCGGAATGTTACGGTTATGAGATTCCCCGAAGGACTTTTGCCTTCGGGAAGGAGATGAAACATATGTGGCCGGGGCGCAGCCTGCGTCTTTTTTATAAAGAAAAGGGGGAGATGACACTCAGACGTCATGTCCACGAAAAGATCATCATCGACGGCCCTGTGGGCCGGCTCAAAGAACCCATGCTTCACTATTCCTACAGGGAAGTGGGGGATTATATCGCAAAGATGAATCATTATACCACTCTTCTGGCCCGTCAGAAAAGTGAGGAGGATCCTTCTGTCACAGACAAAAAGGCCTATAAAAGAGCCGTGCGCCGGTTCTGGCACCGGTTTCTTGATAAGTATATTTCCAGGGGGGCGTTCCGCGACGGGCGGTACGGCTTTTACCTGGCCCTTCTCACAGGGGTCCAGGCCATGACCACGGAGTTCAAACTCATGGAGATCCTCCGGGAAAAGAGGCAGAAGGAGCGATGATTCCCTATAAAGAGACTCTGAGGAAGAAGATCGGGGACAAGACTGCCGTTATCGGTGTGGTGGGGCTGGGTTATGTGGGGCTTCCCCTGGCGGTGACCATCGCCGGAAAAGGATTTGAGACGGTGGGTTTTGATATTCAGAAAAAAAGAACCGACATGGTCAACCGGCACGAGAGTTATATCGGAGATGTCGACAGCGGGGCCCTGACACAAGCTGTTCTGGAGGGACGGCTCCGGGCGACCACTGATTACGCGGAGATCGCCAAGTGCCATGTGGTCTGTATCGCCGTCCCCACACCTCTTGACCGGTATCAGCAGCCGGATGAGCGGTATGTCCTTCAATCGTCCAAGGATATTGCCGGATCTGCAAAAAAGGGTGTCCTGGTGATCCTCGAAAGCACCACCTATCCCGGAACCACCGAAGAGGTGGTGGCGCCCCTCTTCTTGAAAAAAGGGTTCACTCCCGGGGAGGATCTTTTTCTCGCGTTTTCACCTGAGCGGGTGGATCCCGGGAACAGCGTCTACAAGACAGCCAATACCCCCAAGATCGTGGGGGGGATGACCCGTGACTGCAATGAACTCTCCAGCCTCTTCTACCAGGCGATCCTGGATGCTCCAGTGACAGCTGTGAGCAGCCCCAAAGTGGCTGAGATGGAGAAGATCCTGGAAAACACGTTCCGGAACATCAATATCGGGCTGGTCAACGAGATGGCGATCCTCTGTTACAAGATGGGGATCGATATCTGGGAAGTCATCGGAGCCGCCGCCACAAAACCCTACGGGTTCATGCCGTTTTACCCCGGCCCCGGTATCGGAGGACACTGCATTCCCATCGACCCCTTTTATCTCACGTGGAAGGCTCGGGAGTATGACTACCATACACGGCTCATCGAGACCAGCAGCGAAATCAACAACTATATGCCCGAATTTGTAATAGAACGAGTGTTCAAAATGCTCAACAGACACGGAAAAGCAATGAACGGTGCATGGATCCTGGTGCTGGGCGTGGCTTATAAGAAGAATATCAGCGACATGCGGGAAAGCCCGGCTCTCTCTATCATCACCATGCTGGAAAAACACGGTGCCCGCGTCGCCTATCATGACCCCTACGTCCCCTCATTCAGACACGGAGGAAAAAGCTATGTCTCCGTGGAGTCCATCGAGAAGGAAACGGAGAAGGCGGACCTGGTCCTTATCATCACGGATCATGATGATTACGACCCGGATCTGATCACGAGACCCGGGACTCTTGTTTTTGATACGCGGAACCTAACCGGGGGTGTCAGCAGCCCTTATGTGGAGAGATTATGATCAATTTGATTCTCTATTCCATTGTCCAGGCCTTTCACGCCATGAAAGAGCGGCTCTTTTCAAAAAACAGCCTCCTACAATGGGTCATTCTGACAACGCTCCTCTTTTTTGTCTTTATCGATACACGAGTCCCCCTGAGGAAGCTTGTCCCGGGAGTCTGGGCCTTCTACCTGCTCTGGGCTTTTCTCATCCTCGTCGACCGCTTTTTTGAATACCTCTTCATCAGAAAGCTTCATAAAAACCCCGAATGCGCGGGAGAAAACCCTCTTCCCTTTCTCCGTCCCGCTCTTTTCCTCACAGCCCTTGACCTGGCCTACCTCATGTTGATGCGCTTTATCAGCATGAGGGCTCTTCCGTTCATCTCACAGATAACAGCCGGCAGCAGCTGGAGCACCGTGAACCATTATATGATGACAGGGCTCTATTATTTTATCATCATCCTCTTTCTTGCCGTGCGATGGAATATCTTTATCCTTCTCTACCGGGAGAGGAGAAAATACTTTACCTCGGTTAAAAAAGCCTTCATAATACTGCGGGAAAATTTTGGAACGTATGTCTTTTTCGGCATCTTCTTCCTGATCATGTGGATTTTCCTCCAGTGGGGAGATAGAGCACTGGGAAATTGGATGGGCATCTCTCTTCTTCTGAACGGGGAGAACGGCCTGCTCACGGCTATGGGACTCTTTACAGCCATCAATACGATCCGGCTGGCGGTCCTCCTGCCCCTCCACGTCTTCCTGTACTATTCCCTGATCTATCTCTTTTACAATGTGACGGAGTATCCCCGGCAGGAGGATATGCCGTATGTCATGCGTTTTCTTGTGTTAAGGAGAGGTGGCTGAGTGGACGAAGGCGGCAGACTCGAAATCTGTTGTACCTCTTGCTAGGTACCGTGGGTTCGAATCCCACCCTCTCCGTTTGACCGGAGGAATATGCCCATCGTTGTCTTTGATTCCGGGATGGGGGGGATCACTGTCCTTCATGAAGCCCTGAGGCTTCTTCCCGGACAACCGTTTCTCTACTATGCTGATACAGGACATGTCCCCTACGGGGGACGTCCGGCCCGAGAGGTCCGGAGCCTGGTGATGCGGGCTGTGGACGTGATCGTCCGGCGGGAGATCCCCCGGGCCCTTGTGGTCGCCTGTAATACAGCCACAAGTGTGGCCATCGACGATCTCCGCCGGGCTTGCTCCTTTCCTGTCATCGGGATGGAGCCTGCTGTCAAACCGGCCCTGGAGCATGAAAAAGTCAACGGACGCCGTGTCCTTGTCCTGGCCACAGCCCTGACCCTGTCCCAGCAAAAATACTCCGACCTGGTCTCACGCCTTGACGGAGAGGGCCTGGTGGATTCTCTTTCCCTTCCGGGGCTGGTGGATCTTGTGGAAAACGAGGACTTTGCTCCTGAACAGGTCAAGACGTATCTCCGCGAAGCCTTCTCCGGGATCAGCAGAGAGGATTACGGCACCGTGGTCCTCGGGTGCACCCATTTTCCCTTCTTCAGACAGGAGATCTCCTCCTTCTTCTCTCCCCATGCGGATATCATCGACGGAAACAGGGGAACGGTCCTTCAGCTGATCCGACGTCTCTCCCCCGTTCCGGAAAAGTCCGGGGACGCAGGGGACGTGATGTTTATGTCCAGCGGGGAGACGGACAGAGACAGGGAGAAATTCAGGCGTCTTCTCACCCGTTATCAAAGGAGCTTTTGAGCGGTGTTTGCCGAAGTCGTTTTTCCCGACCTTGAAGCACACCTCTTTACCTACGCCATCGATCCGGAGGATGAGTGCCGCTCCCTCCGGGGAGCCCGTGTCCTTGTCCCCTTTCGCAGGGGGATCAAGAGAGGGTATATTCTCAACCTGACAGACGACCCGCCCCGCGGAGTGAAAACAGTGAAACCCGTCATGCGTATCATCCATCCGGTCATCCCGGAGAGCCTGTTCCGGCTGGCGATCTGGATGGCCGATTACTATTTTCTCTCATACGGGAAGATGCTTCACACCGTCTATCCTGCCCCGGCGCGGATCGGCCATCAGGAGGTGATCCTTCCCGGGCCTCGTTTTTCCGAGGCGCCCGCTCTCTTGAAAAGCCTTGTTCCTGAAAAAGGAGTCCTGAAAAAGACCGTGATGACCAACGGGACGTATGAGGAAAAGGACATCGACGGATACCTGGAACAGGGCCTGATCCGAAGACGAATCGCTGTGAAAGACGGCAAGACAAGAGAAAGGACTGTCTTCTACACAGGCCCTGAACAGGGCCTTACAGAGATCTCCGCACGGGCGGTCCGTCAGCGGGAGATCGTGGACAGGCTCCTGGCCGTGGGAGGATCCCTTCCTTTGAAGGAATTCGGGCGGTCATCAGCGCTTCGGGCCCTGGAAGAGAGAGGGCTCATCACCATCAGGGATGTCTCTCTTTCAGGCGGAGGGGAAGCGGACCGGCCTTTTTCCCCCTCACTGAAGACGCTCACCCGAGAGCAGGAGCGCGTCTTCCGGGATGTGAGAGGAGCCCTGGACAGGGGGTTTTCTGTCCACCTGATCCATGGGATCACCGGCAGCGGAAAGACAGAGGTCTACCTCCACCTGATGAAGGATGTTCTGGAGAAAGGATACGATGTCCTCTACCTCGTTCCGGAAGTGGCTCTCACGGCCCACCTGACCCATCGGCTGGAAGCGGCGATGGGTGAACGGGTGAACGTCCTCCACAGTTATATGGGGGCAAGGGAGCGTTATGAGGCCTGGAACCGGGCGTTCTCTTCAGAGGGAGAAGTCTTTATCGGGCCCCGGTCGGCTCTCTTTACGCCGTCTCCGCGCCTGGGGCTGATCATCATCGATGAAGAGCATGAAAGCTCTTTCAAGCAGGATGACTCTCCCCGCTACAACGGCCGTGATGCTGCAGTCTACAGGGGAAAAGAGGAGGGGATCCCCGTGCTTCTGGGAAGCGCCACGCCTTCTGTGGAGAGTTACTATAATGCTGTTCATCTGAAAAAATACAGACTTCATACATTAAAAGAGCGCTACGATACCGCAGTCCTCCCCCGGGTCACCGTTGCGGACATGCGTTCAGAGACCTGCGACAACGGGAAGACCTATCCCTTTTCCCGTGAGATGCTCCACCAGCTCCGGGTAAGGAAAGAGCGGGGAGAACAATCCATTCTTTTTATGAACAGAAAAGGGTACCATACGGCTCTTGTCTGCAGCCGATGCGGGTCTCCCCTGGAGTGCCGCCACTGCTCTCATCTCCTGACCTATTATAAGGGTCGGCATATGCTGCAATGTCATCTCTGTTCAGCACGCTTTTCCCGGGATGATATCTCCTGTTCCCAGTGCGGAGGGACGGTCTTTACCGAAAGCGGAATGGGAACGGAAAAGATCGATGAGCGGATCAGGCAGCTTTTGCCGGGATTCAGGGTCATGAGAATCGACGGGAGTACCGTGGGACGGCATGAGACCGTCAAAACCCTCTTTCGTGACTTCGAGCAGGGAGGCGCCGATATCCTCATCGGGACACAGATGGTGGCCAAGGGAATCGATTTTGAAAATGTGACCTTTGTGGGGATCCTCTCCGCCGATGCCATGATGAACCTTCCGGATTTCCGGGCCAACGAAAGGACTTTTCAGCTCATCAGTCAGGTCTGCGGCCGGTCGGGACGGGGAAAAAAAGCGGGGGAAGCTCTCATCCAGACCTGGATGCCGCGGCACTATGTGATCCGGAGTGCCCTGACCCATGATTATGAGGCCTTTTTCAATGCCGAGATGCTTTTCCGAAAAGAGCTGGGATATCCTCCCCTGACCCGTCTCTGCCGGATGATCTTTGAAAACAGGGATAAGGAGATCCTCCGGAAAGAGTGTCAGCGTCTTGAAAATGAGCTGAGTACGATCTGCGGAACAGAGGTCACGGCTTTTTTCCAGACATTTGAAAAGACGCCCCGGAGATCGGATTTTTACAGGGCCTTCCTCCTGCTCCGGTCTGCAGATCTTAAAGAGCTGAGAAGAGCCGTCTTTTCTGTCCGGGAGAGGACCCGGAAGATGACATCCCGGAGTCTCACGGATATGGATCCCGCCTATTTAGGGCTGTAATTTACAGCGGAAGATCTGGTAAAATTTATCAACGAGATTATAGTGGCCTTCATTGTATTCGGTCTCCGTCGTGGGAGAGGAGAAGATGACAAACCCTTTCCCGAAGGATTCTCTGAACGTGAAGATGAGATCATAATGGATGGGGCCGGTCTTCTCCTTCAAATAACGCCAGTTGGCCAGGATATGGTATCCGGGATCGAGAGAGGAGACCTCCTCGGGATCGAACAGGCAGTTTTCCTGGACCACTTCAGCTTTTTCTCCCGAAGCTGACGTGAAGTGGTAGGCGTAATGGGTATGGGGGACGGCAATGATCAGCCGTTTGATCATCTCTTCAAAAAGGTGAGCGGGGTTTTCCGCCGGGACATCAAAAAACTCGAGAAGATTTCGCACCATATTTTCAGAGCGTGAAAAATCTTCTGTAATGATCCCGTAGAGAGAGTCCTTTTTATGGGACTGGGAGCGCAAGGCCTTGTTCCAGAAGAGCGCACGGTTTCTTCCCCGGTTTTTTGCTTCGAGCAGAGCCGAGTCGGCCTGGTTGATGAGGATGTTGATCCATTCGGAATCGTCGGGGTAGACGGCGCCTCCGATGCTGATGGTGATGGGCATGTTCTGCATGATCTTCGATTTCTCAATCGCCTGGCGAAGCTCATCGGTCTTCTTCTCGGCTTCTTTTCTGGTCAGGTTGAAGAGAACGGCGATAAACTCCTCTCCGCCGTAACGGCCGATGAGATCATTCCTGCGGATCCCTTTCTTTAAAAGAGAGGCGATCTTCCAGAGGACTTCATCGCCCTTCTGGTGGCCATAGCGGTCGTTCACCTTTTTAAAATGGTCGATGTCGATCATCAGGAAGGCACACTTGTTCTCCAGGCCCCTGTGGTGACGAAGCCGGTTCTTCAATTCCTTTAAAAAAGCATGACGGGTGAGAAGGTATGTGGTCTTATCCAGGATAATATCCTCGTGGAGCTGGTTATAAAGAATGACCATCTGGATCAGTTCAGTATAGGCCTTGATGGTATCCACAGAAGAAGGGGTGACATTGGAGAGGGGAAGTTTCGTGTCGGCATAGATATACCCCAGGTAGATGTCGGAGAAGGAGATACTCTTCATCCGCTTTTCGCGGCGGTAGGAGAGATTCTTTTTTGTGGGGTTGATCAGGGGGATCACCAGTGTCGTCAGGGGTGACCCGAAGGAATAATCCTTCCTGATGACATAATCCCCTTTCATATAAGCATTCTGGACAAGGGTCTCGTCACACCGCTCACGGGCGCTGTAGAGCCGTGTATTGACATACTTCACTTCTCCGAAGGAGTCATGGCTGTCATTGAGAGAGATCATGATCCGTTCCACCAGGAGATATTTCCGTAAAAAGAGAAGGATCAGGCGGATGGAGTCCTTGAAGTCGGACGACCAGAGGGTGCGGTTCAGGGCCTGGGCTTTCCGGATATTGTCTTTTGTGAAATCCCGGTAGAGTGACGACTGGACCTTTTTCACCACATCGTCTGTTTTTCGAGACAGGAAATTTCCCGTGGAGGGAAGAAAAGAGAAGATCTCCGAGGCTTCTTTGATGACAGACCGGATATAATCCACGGAAGACCAGCCGGGCCTGAGGTCCGGGGGCAGGTTGTCATAGACCATCTTCAGGGAAAAATAGAGAAGAAGCGCAATATTAAAATACTTAACCTTATTGTTGTGCAGAAGGGTGAGCAGCTCCCTGGCGATGAGGTCGATGTGTTTGAAATCCTTCTGGCGGATGGCTGCAAGCATCCCTTTTTCATAGAGTGCGGCCGCCTTTTTCTTCTCTTCCTCGACAAGGCCCTGATAAAAAGGCCAGTTGAACTCTTTTTCCTGAGTCCTGGCTTCGGGATAGAGCCTGTTCAATTTGTCCCACAGCTCTTTTTTGTCATTCTGACGTCCCTGCCGGTGATAAGCATAGAGGAGGTTCAGCATCACTTCGATGACCTCCTGGACAGGGGCCTGGCCGGGCGCGTTCTCGTCTTCGGCCTCCTGTCTCTCAAGATAGGCCTCGAGAGCACCGATCTCGCGGAGAGGACGCCCTGTGAAAAAGTAGTAATAGGCTTTCTCCATAAGGTAGAGGTTTTCCCAGCGGGAGCTGTTCATCAGGGCGGACTCGCGCAGATGTTTTTTGAAAAGCCGCAGGAAGAAGAAGGCCTTTTTCTGCTGGCCCGTCCTGATATAGAGTCTGGCCCCGCTGGAGAGAAAGACGAGATACCCTTGATCACTCTTTCTGTGGTGGGGAGCGATAACGGACCGGGCGTAATCCCTGTAGGCTTCCAGGGCTTCCTGAAAGCGTCCGCAATCCTGATAGGCTTCCACAATATTAAAAAAGGCAGAATCGGCGAGAGAGGGCGCCTGGTGTTTTTTGGCGATGGCGATGGTCTCCTTCAGATCCTCAATGGCCCGTTCGTTGTCAAAGTAGATGTAGTACTTGGCAACCACCCTGGAATTCAAAATGGAGATCATCTCTTCATAGCTCTGGGTGGATTGTGCCAGAGCATAGGCTCTATTCAGATATTCAAGGGCCCTGGAATAGTTGCTGTTTGTCAGGTAGGACTGGGCCATCTGAAGAAGAGCATGGAGTTTCGCTTTGTTCACCTGATAGGGGTCCCCTTTGAGGTTTTTCAGGATCTCTTTCCCCCTGTGCATGAGAAGAGTGTGGTTTTTTGTGATGATCAGGATATTGAAATAGTTCATGATGAAATTCGAAAGCTCTTTTTTCACTCCGTGACGAAGCAGGTAGGTATAGACAGCTTCGTAGAGTCCCAAAGCATAATTGTCCCGGAAGCGGCCGGAGAAGATCATGGCCTTGACATTCAGGAAGTAGTAGCGGAAGTCTCTATTGTTTTCTTGTTTTGAGAGCAGAGCCCCTTTCCGGCACATCCGGAGGGAGGGTTCATATTCATCAAGAAAGAAGAGAAGTTTACTGTAGTTGAGATAGTAGCTGAGGAGGTAGTCATGATGAAGCTTGTCCGCGTCAATGGACTGAAAGATCTCAAGGGCTTTTTCATCTTTATTGGCGTAATAGTAAAAGAGCCCCAGCGCTTCACGGCCCCGGTAAAAAAGCTCCCGGCGGGGCAGGCGGGGGAGGGTCTCTTCGAGGAGGGAGACGGCCTGCCGGACTTCGGAGCGGTGGGTCTCCCGGGCATAACGTTTGAGAAACCGCACGGTGAACCGGCAAAAGAGGCGGGGCATCTTCTCTTTGATGTCTTTCATCTTGGCCAGGAGAAAAGAGAAGGACTCCAGAGAGACAAAAGAATCGGGATTTCCGAGAAGAAATGCGATGGTCCTCCGGGCATAGAGTTCAGGAGGGGGATATTCTTCGAGAAGAAACGTGACAAAAAGTTGTCCCTTGATACTGAAGACCGGAGTCTTCCCTCCCGTAACCACAAGAAGGTTCTCTTTCACAAGAGCATGAAGCTTTTTCTCCAGATCGGGGATATCGCTGAAAAGACGGCGGGCATCATCCCAGGGGATATATTTCTCATAAAAGGCCAATGTGGTGAGGATGACCTTTTCGTCAGGAGAGAGGCGGTCCACACGCTGGTGCCAGAGATTATCATAGGAAAAAGAAAAGGGATACTCCATGATCTTGCTGGTGTCATACTGATAAAGCCCCTGGGAATAGGAGACCAGCCCCTCTTCAAGAGCCGCGCGGGAAAGAGTGGCCAGAAGAGCGCACTTCCCCTTGGTCTTCTGATAGAGGACATCAAAGAAGGACGCATAGTATGTTTCAAGACTCCCGGGAAGAAGGAAGATCCTGCGGACGGCATCCCTGAAGATCTCCCGGGGCAGGGTCTCAAAGGTAAATGAAGCGATGATATTGGTGTCCTGAAGGACTCGTTTCCGGAACTCCAGGGGAAAGGTCAGGTCAAAAAAGACCCACGTCAGGGTATTGCCTGTGAGGCCGTTCATCAGGTAGAGGAGAAAGGACGCGATCTCTTCGCGTTTTGATGTGATATAGGTGACAGAGAAGGTCAACTTGTATTTGTCTGAAAGCGCCTGGAGGATGGTGAGAAGACGGTTGTAGACAATGAACTTAATGTCCCCCATGAGGACAGAATCGTCCCAGGCCAGGATCTTCTTGATCTCCGGCGCCTCGGGATCGAGGTATTTGTTTTCCACGTCGATATGCTGCAGATCTTTGATCAGGCTGTTCAGCGTGTCCATGATGGTGTTGGCCTTGAACCTGATGAGGAACGGAGTCTCCAGCTGAAGGATCTCAAGAGATTCATAAAAAAAGGGAATCACCTCACTGTAGATATCACCGGCGAGGAAGAGGACCTTGTTTTTCTCCTGGGGAAGCCTGAGAAAGTCAGAGACAGGTGAAAAGTGCTTTTCAAGCCCAAGGGTGCTCACTGTATAAAAGTGGTCCACATTGGGATGGGCAGGAAGCAGAGGCGGGCCGGGAGTGTGGGCATTAAAGACGTCGAACAGACGTTCGAGCTCTCCGCCCTTCTCCGCATGGGTCACCCCCCGGGCCTCTTTCACAAAAGCGCAGAACCCCGGGAACTCCTCATCGGAGATCCCCTGCAGAAGATGGATGAGGTCGTTAAAGTCTCCGGCTCTTTTCATCCGGATGAGGGAGTCGCTTCCTTCCAGGACTTCGGAGATCCCGAAATCCAGGAATTTGACGGCGTGTTCCTCTTCTGTGATGTAGATATTCCGGCTGCTGATATCATTATGGAGAAATCCGTTGAAGTGGATGTAGTTCAGGGTGGAGAGAAGCTCTCCCACGATACGGAAGAGCTCTTTCTCTTCCCGTATACGGCTGATTCCTTCGAGGAACTCCCATCCTTCGATGAGATCCATGGAAAAGAGATAATACTGCGAGGGGACCAGGTGTCCGTCAACGGACCAGATGGCACTGAAATCATGAACGCCCACAATATGAGGGTGACGAAGAGACCGCAGGATCTGAAACTCCTGTTTGAAGTATTCCAGGCTGGGCGTCTCAGGCATGTCGAAATTAATGATCTTGACGATGACATCCACAGAAAGAGTGAGGTCCCGGGCTTTGTAGACGATCCCCATGGACCCTTCTCCGATCTTGGCGATGATCGAATACCGGTTATTGATGAGCTTCATATACTATAGTATAAACCTTCCCCCAGATCCGTTCAAGGGGTCTCTGCACTTTATCTTATCCCCGGCGGGGAGACTGCAGAAGGGAGTCATAGGCCGCATAGTTTTTTCGAAAGAGATGATGTCCCATCTTATAGATCCCGTAGGTGATGAACGGGGCGGCATAGACATCGATTGTATAATGGATCTTCATCAGAAGGACTCCCGAAGCTTCGACGAGAGTGGAGAAGAGAAAAAAGTAGCGCAGGTATTTCGTCTTGTCCCGGGTGACCAGATAGCAGAGAAAAGGGAAGGCGGTATGTCCGGAAAAAAAGAGGTCGTTGTAGATGGGGTCCCAGGTCTCATGGATGGCATTGGCAGGATAGGTCAGGGATGTCGTGGGGAGGATGATAAACTTTGAAAAATACATGAGGGTAAAGAGCTTGATATAGAAGGGCATCCGCTGAGGTTCCCTGGCCAGGACCCAGGCTGTAAAGACCGCAAAGAGGAGGTAGATATAGTTGGATGCGATGAAATCCAGGTTGACCGAAGGGAGAGCGTTGAGGAGCTCGTCATTCACAGGATTGTAGGGCAGCTGAGCGAGATAACCCGCCAGGATCACGTTAAAATAGTAGAGATAAAACCAGAGAAGGATCCCCAGGGAAAGGAGGAGGTCTCCGGCAAAACGGGGATGACGGAGAAGAGAGAAGCGTTTCAATATCCAGTCTTTCATTCATTCACCTCGATGTTGAGCAGGTCCAGGATCCGGGTCAGGTCTTCTTCGGAATAGTATTTGATGGAGACCGATCCCCCTTTCGGGGTGTGCGTGATGGAGACACGCGTCCCGAAGTATTCCTGGAGACGATGTTCCAAAAACTCTATTCCGGGGTCTTTGTGAGAAGACGACGGCTTTTTCGGCCGGCGGGAGATCTCTTTTTTGGCTGTGGCCAGTTTTTCAAGTTCCCGGACACTCAACCCCTCGTCCGTTACGGCTTTCAGGAGGTTCAGGCGGGTGGAGGCACTTTCAAAGGAGAGGAGGGCGCGGCCGTGTCCGGCGGAGATCTTGTCGTCTTCGATGGCCTTGATGATCTCCGGTTCCAGCTTGAGCAGACGCAGGGTATTGGTCACATAGGTCCTGCTTTTTGAGACGACGCGGGCGACATCCTGCTGTGTGAGGCCGTTCTCTTCAATGAGCCGCTGATAGCCCAGGGCTTCTTCTATAGGGTTGAGGTCTTCACGCTGAAGGTTTTCAATGAGGGCCATGACAAGCATCTGGCTCTCGCTGGTGATGTCGCGGATGAGGACAGGGATCTTTTTATATCCCAGCCGAAGCATGGCCCGAAACCGCCGTTCCCCTGAAATGATCTCATAGGAATCTTCTCCGGACCGGCGGACGGTCACAGGCTGAAGGAGGCCGTTTTCCCGGATGGAATCGGCAAGAGACTGGATCTCTTCTTCGTGGAAAAGGTTCCGGGGCTGAAAACGGTTGGGAACGATGGAATCAGCAGAAACCTCCACATAAAGGCGCTCCCCCTCTTCGGAGAAGGGTTCTGAATCGGGGATGAGAGCCCCGAGCCCCTTACCTAACGCTTTCTTTTTCATGATGGAGCACCTCCTCCACAAACTGCATATATGATGTCGCCCCGGCGGACTTGATATCATAGAAGATAATGGGAAGCCCGAAAGAGGGGGCCTCGCTGAGTTTGACATTCCGGGGGATGACCGTGTTATAGACCTTTTCTTTGAAATAGGCCCGGATGTCGTCCACCACCTGCTGAGCAAGGTTGATCCGTTTGTCAAACATGGTCAACAGGATTCCCTGGATGTAAAGCTGGGGGTTCAGGTTTTTTTTGATCAGGTTAAAGGTGTGGACCAGCTGCGCCACGCCCTCCAAAGCATAATATTCGCATTGGATGGGAATAATAAGTCCCTGGGATGCCACAAGGGCATTGATGGTCAAAAGCCCCAGAGAGGGCGGAGAATCGATAATAATATAGTCGTATTGGGCTCTCAGCGGATCCAGGATGTTTTTCAACTGCATCTCCCGCGCCATGACCCCGACGAGCTCCACCTGGGCTCCACTCAGGTCCGCATGAGACGGAAGAAGATCCAGGTTTTTGATCCCGGTCTTCATAATGACGTTATCCACGGCCTCGTTTTTGATCAGGACATCGTAGATGGAGACCGTAATGCTCTCTTTATTGATCCCGATGCCGCTGACGGCATTCGCCTGAGGATCCACGTCGACCAGGAGGACCGACTTCCCGTATACGGCCAGACAGGCAGCCATGTTCACCGCAGTGGTCGTTTTCCCTACGCCGCCTTTTTGGTTCACAATAGAAATGATACGTCCCATAAATCACCACCCAAAGGAATTAATGTTTCACGTGAAACCCCGCGAGGTCTATGATACCACCCTTTAAAAAAGGAAGCAACGCAAAAGTCTTGAGGAGATGTTTCACGTGAAACATCAAAAGAAGGAGGGGCGGAGAGATCCGCCCCCGGGGATTATCGTTTTTCTTTGATATCGGCCAGGACTCTGGCTGTGAAGTCGTCGATGGATGTGGCTCCAAGATCTTCTCCCTGCCTTGTCCGGACAGAGACCGTCCCCTCTTCGGCTTCCTTGTCGCCCACAATGAGCATGTAGGGGACTTTTTCGGTGACCTGGGCGTCACGGATCTTTTTGCCGACCTTTTCATTTCGGGAATCGACGTCAGCGTAGATCCCGGCTTCTGACAGGCGGTCCCTGACGCTTTCGGCATACGCCATGTGCCGGTCGGCAATGGGGAGGATCCGGGCATGGAGGGGGAGGAGCCAGGCCGGGAAGGCTCCACCGTAATGCTCGATGAGGACGCCGAAAAAGCGCTCCAGGGATCCCATGAGGGCTCTGTGGATCATGATCGGGCGATGCGGTTCTCCGTCTTCCCCGACATAATGGATGTCAAACCTCTGGGGCAGATTAAAATCCACCTGGATGGTGGTGCATTGCCAGCTTCTGTTCAGGGAATCCCGGATCTTGATGTCGATCTTCGGCCCGTAAAAGACCCCTTCCCCGGGATCGACGGTGTAGTCGAGTCCCGTGGCTTGAAGGGCCTCTTCCAGAGCGTGGGTGGCAATATCCCATTGCTCCAGCTCCCCCACATATTTTTCGGGACGGGTGGAGAGATAGACATCGAACTTCTCAAACCCGAAGGCATGGAGGACGCGTTTGGTGAAGGCGATGAGGTCGATGATCTCCTGATGGAGCTGGTCCGGCCTGCAGAAGATGTGGGCGTCGTCCTGAGTGAATCCCCTGACCCGCATGAGTCCATGGAGGACGCCGGAGCGCTCGTAGCGGTAGACGGTTCCGAACTCAGCGGTTCTCACGGGAAGATCACGGTAACTTCGCGTCTCGTTTTTGTAGATGAGGACATGAAACGGGCAGTTCATGGGCTTGAGCAGATATTCGTCGTCATCGATGGCGATGGGGGAGAACATGTTTTCCCGATAGAAGTTCCAGTGGCCTGAAGTCTTCCAGAGATCGGATTTGGAGATGTGCGGAGTGTTCACGATAGAGTATCCAGACCTGATCAATTCATCGATGAGATAGTCTTCAAGTTTTCTGCGGATAAAGGCTCCTTTGGGAAGCCAGTAGACAAGGCCCGGCCCGAAGTCGGGCTCGATATGGAAAAGGCCCATCTGTTTTCCCAGTTTTCGGTGATCCCGGAGCCTGGCTTCTTCAAGGGCATTGAGGTGTTCGGTCAGGGCGTCTGCTGAGTAAAAGGCCGTGCCGTATATTCTTTGAAGCATTTTGTTCTTTTCATCGCCGCGCCAGTAAGCTCCTGCCACGGAGAGTAGTTTGAAATGTTTCACCCGTCCGGTGGAGGGAAGGTGGGGTCCCCGGCAGAGGTCTGAAAAGTCTCCCTGCTCGTAAATGGTGATCTCTTCTTCCGGAGGGATGTCTCTGAGCAGTTCTTCCTTGTAGGGCTCGTTCCTGAGTTGAAAATAGTCCCTGGCCTCTTCACCAGAAAGGACTTTGCGGACAAGGGGGGTGTTCTCTTTGATGATCGTCTTCATCTCCTGTTCAATGGCGGCAAGGTCATCGTCTGAAAAGGTGTGCTCCAGGTCGAAATCGTAATAGAACCCGTTGTCGATAGCCGGGCCGATGGCCACAGAGACGGGAGAAAAAAGACGTTTCACAGCCTGGGCCATGATGTGGGCCGCGGTATGGCGCAGGACATCAAGAGCTTCGGGGTCCTTTTCTGTGATGAGACGTAACCCGGTGTCCCCGGTGAGGGGAGTGGAAAGGTCGATGAGTTTGCCGTCTGTCATCCCGCAGACCGCGCTTTTGGCAAGACTACGGCTGATCCGCGCTGCTGCCTCAAGGACAGTGGTCCCTTTTTCGACTTCAAGGACTGCGCCGTCGGGAAGAGTGAGTTTTATCATGATAAGCTCCTTTCACGTCTAGGGGTAGACAAGGTCGTACAGGCGGACTTCCACGATGAAGGCCTGCTGTTTTTTATCCTGGAAACTGTGCCGGTAGATGTAGAGGCTCCCGTCCGTGTAAAAACCGTATCCCAGGGGATAGCGGATCCTTGCATACGGGGCCTTATCCTTAATTGAAATCAGCTCAAGCGTTCCTCCTCCGTTGACACTCCAATAAGTGACAAAAAGATAGGGGCCGACTTGTCCCAGATCATAAACGACTCCGTTCTTCTGGATGGATGATTGCTTATAGGACGCCGTGATGGGTTCTGATGTTTCGAAGGTCCTCACCCGGCGGCCTTTCAGCTGGTGCAGAGTGGAGTCGTACTGAAACGTGTAGAGGAGGTGTCCCTCAGCGTCACGGCCGAATAAAATATTGCCGGGAATGGGAGGGGAGAGGGAAAAAGCTGTCTCGACAGGGGTGCCCAGAGGGGTGCATCGGAGAAGAGAGAAATCACCGCTGATGGTCGAGCCGAAGACCCAGAGGTCTTTTCCTGAAGCATAGAGGTTGAGGATCTGCCGTATGCCGGGGATGTAGGAGGTCCCTCTGTATTGAAAAGAGCCGTCTTCGAAATCAAACCGTGTGATGCGGTTGCCCTGGTCGGCAAACCAGAAGGCGGACCCGCTGGCGGTGAAGAGAGAAAGGCGGGAGAGCTGTCCCTCTTCCTGCCCCCGGATGAAATAGTAGTACTTTTTCTGAGACATCTTCCCTTTGTCGAAAAAAACCAGGGCATTCAGGTCCGGGGAGACGAAGACATGGTGTCCCTGGAAAAGGCCCTTGTATTCGAGGTCGGGGTGATCCTCCCCCGAAGGGAGGGGGTGAATGGTTAAAAAGGGGGTGATGTCCGGCTGGTAGAGCGCTCCTTTTTTCCCGCCGCCGAAAGAGGGAGAGTGAACAGTGAGAAGAAGAGCAATAAGGAGAGCCAGGGGGAGGGCTTTATTCTTCCACGGGAATATCATAACCCATGTCCTCCTCGGTGGACAGAACGATAAAAGTCTCCACGTTTCTGATGGACGGAATGATGAACGAGATGCGTTTCATCAAAAACTCCTCAAGAGCGGTGATGGAATCCATGGAGACGTTGAGGATGAAGTCGTATTTTCCTGTTGTGAAATAGTAAGAACGGATCTCTTTACAGGAAATAATGGCGTCTCTGATCTTATCCAGGGACTCCATGTTTTTGCGGTCGATGGTGATCGCCATGATCGCCGTGATCTTCTTCCCCAGTTTTTCAGGGTCCAGAATAGCCTTGTACCCTTTGATAAAGCCGTTGTTCTCCAGCTTTTTAATACGTTCCAGCACCGCCGGCGTGGAGAGGCCGATCCGTTCGGCAATGGCTTTGTTGGTGATGCGTCCGTTGAGTTGAAGAATATTGAGGATCTGTCTGTCGATACGGTCCATAAAGAAACCTCCCCGGTTAACCTCGTGATTGAAAGAAGGACTGGACAGCGGCAATGACCTCGTCCGTTTCCCCTGGTGTCATGTCGGGGAAGATGGGGAGGGCTAAAATCGAGCGGGCTGTCTTTTCCGCCACGGGAAAATCGCCTTCCCTGTATCCCAGAAAAGAGAAACACTCCTGGAGATGGAGAGGAAGAGGATAATAGATGGCATTCCCGATTTCTTTTTCGTCTAAAAAACGTTTTAATTCGTCGCGAAATGGCGTTAATAGAGAGTAGACATAATATACAGGATCGCAATAGGGCCTGATAACAGGTATTTGGATTTCACTAATTTTATTTAACCCTGAAGAGTAAGCTGAAGCAATGGAGGCCCGGGCCCGGATATCGTCATCGATGGTTCGGAGTTTGACCCGGAGGACCGCCGCCTGGAGTGTGTCCAGCCTGCTGTTATAGCCCACTTCATTATGAAAATAGCGTTTGGATTCCCCGTGGCGCCGTAAAGAGCGTAACCGTGAAGCCAGGTGTTCAGATCGGGTGACCGCCATCCCTGCATCTCCATAGGCTCCCAGGGTCTTGGTGGGATAAAAGGAAAAGATCCCGATATCTCCCAGGGTTCCGGCTTTCTCTCCCCGGTAGGACATCCCGAAGGCCTCGGCGGCATCTTCCAGAAGAGCCAGGCCGTTCTCTTCGGCCAAAGAGAGAAGCGGAGAAAGATCGGCGGTCTGGGTAAAAAGGTGAACGGGAAGGATGGCTTTTGTCTTTGAAGAGATCTTTTCTGCCGTAAGGGCCGGATCCAGGTTAAAGGTCTCCGGCTCGATGTCAGCGAAGACAGGGACGGCACCAAGACGGGTGATGGCACTCACAGAGGCAAAAAACGTGAAGGGAGAAGTGATCACTTCATCTCCCGGCCCCACGCCCAGAGCATGGAGGCCAAGAAGAAGGGCGTCGGAACCGCTGGCCAGGCCCACGGCATAAGGGACGTCCAGATAGCTCTGGATCTCCTCCTCCAGGGCAGAGACATCATGTCCAAGAATATAATCTCCGCGGAGAAGGACTTCTTCTATAGCGGTGTCAAAAAGGTCTTTTTTCCTTTGGTATTCACGGACTCCTGTAAAAAAAGGGACAGGCATGTTCTTCCTTTCTCCTAGCGGGGATAGTTCAACGGAAGGCTCACAGATCGGTTTTCCATATTGCTCTGATAGATGGCAAGGATGAGCTCAAGGCTTTTTTTGCCTGATCGGCCGTCTGTGGAGGGAGCGGCTTTTCCGGTGAGGACCTGGAGCACATTCTCATAATACTGAAGATGACCGAAACCGTAGACGTTGGGCGGTGTATAATTCGATTCCAGGATGGCTTTGTCCTCAGGACGGGAGTCGGAAAACTCCCATTTTTCAACGGTATTCAGGGCCATCCCGCCGATCCTCACGGTTCCCTTTTCACCGATGACTGTCAGAGAGCCTTCAAGGTTTCGGGGATAAGTGAGCATGGTGACCTGGATGACACCCATGGCACCGCTTCTGAATCGTAAAACAGCAGCGCCGGTATCTTCGGCCTCGATTTTTCTGGCCAGGGTGGCCGTCTGTCCCATGACACTTTCCACCGGACCGCCGATCCACTGGATGAGATCCACATAATGGCTGGCCTGGTTCATAAAACAGCCGCCGTCGAACTCCCATGTGCCCCGCCACGGGGCCATGTCATAGTAATCCTGCGGTCGTGTCCAGAAGACAGTACTGTTGAGAAAGTAGATCTTCCCGAACCGGTTTTCATCGACGGCTTTTTTTAAACCGGCGACACCGGGATTCAAGCGGTTCTGCTTCACGACAAAGAGATGGACTCCGTGATGATCACAGGCCCGGATGAGAGCTTCAGCATCTTCAAGACGGACAGCCATGGGTTTTTCGCTGAGAACATGGATCCCCCGTTTTGCAGCTTCGATCCCCATAGCCGGGTGAAGGCCGGATGGTGTGCAGATGGAGACCATATCCATTGTCTCATTGTCCAGCATGGTTTTGTAATCGGTGTAGAAGGGAACGTGAAATGGTGCGGCTGCAGCTTTGGCTCTCTCTTCGATGATATCGCAGACAGCCGTGAGTTGAACCGCCGTTCCGAGGTTTTTAATCGTCTCAAAGTGATTTTTACTGATCCGGCCGCAGCCGATGAGTCCCATCTTTATTGTCATAGGCATCCTCCTTAGTTGAACTATAATAGGATTCTCACATTTTGCAAGGGAAAGTTAATATGATTAGGAATGCAGGCAGTGTTTCCTAATAAATATCAGGAGTCGGCGGGCTTTCCGGAGGGGGCTGTGCGTTTCAGCAAGGCGATGATGACCTGGTTGAGATAAGTCCACTCTTTTCCGGTTAAAGGCCATTTTTGTATGGTATTGCGTAAAATGATCCTGTTTTTTCCTGCGTTGATCTCTTTCTGAAAGAGATGAGTGGAGATCAGCGTATAGAGATTTTCAAAAAGCTCCTCCTTCTGTCGGACATCAGCCAGAGGCGGGACGGTCTCCTTTGGGGAGGATATCGCCAGCGGAGAAAGAGAAAACGCGGTGAGGAGGACGGCATGGGCCAGATTCAGAGAAGAGTGGACGGGAGACGTGGGGATGGAGACTGTTCCGGTGATGTGGCGTAGCTCTTCATTATTGAGCCCGTTGGTCTCGTTGCCGAAGAGAAAACCGATCCGTGCGCCGGGAGAGGCCTTCAGTGATGATGCCAGGGATGAGAGGGAGAGGTGAGGGTATTCTTTTCTGGGCCGGGCTGTCAGGGCATAGAGATGATCCACATGGGAGGTAAAATCCTCAAGGGAGCGGCCGGTGACAAGGTGATGAAGAGAACTCTTTGTCCCTGCGGCCATCTTTCTCACCTCGGCTTCATCAAAATGGATGGGATCGATGACCCAGAGATGAGAAAACCCCATATTACAGAGGGCCCGGAAAGCCGACCCGATATTTCCTGAATCAAAAGTGCGGACCAGGGCAAAGTGAAACTGATCAGATCTCATGGTCATAAAAGTCCTTTCCGTCTGTAAAGATCGTCTTGGTCTCATGAAGATAACGGGTTAAAAATCTGAGGAGGGCGGTCACGCCCTTCCAGAGGACAACAGGAGTGAGAAGAAGGAGGAAGATAAGGAAGGAGATCTTCTGAAAACGGACATGATGGAACGCCGCTTTGAACAGGAGGGCCGTCAAGCCTGCTGCTGTGCCTGTAAAGAGAGCTGTCCCCGCTGTGAGGAAAAAGGGGGTGTGAAAACGGGCGGGAAGGGTGCCGTAGAGGATCTCCCCGGTCACGCCGTCGAGGATGAACAGGTAGCGTTGTCCCCGGTAGGTGTATTCCATAACATGAAGAGGATAGTAGAGAAGCGTCGTATGATCGTCGAGGACAGAACGGAAAAGCGTGTCGGGGGTGTCCCGTGAAAGGCTCATGAGGGCCTCGGCCGTATGAGGAAGCGGCCGGGTGGGGAGAATGATCCGGCCCTCAGCGGGAGGGATGAGTGTGAAGGGTTTCAAATGGCCAAACCCGTAGAGAGATGTCCCCGTATCGATCTTCAACTGGTCGGGACACGGAAATGAGGAGGGGCGGGCTGCAGGAAGAAGGAGAGAAAGCGGTGAGAGGTCGAGCCTTTTTTTCCCGCCAAGAAGGAGAAGCCGGGCCAGGATCCCCTGAAGCTGGAAAAACGGAAGGTAGTAAAGCTCGTGCGAACGAAAGTCAGAGGCAGAGATCCTGTTGCGGAGAAAGAGGAGGACCCGCTGCCGCGCAGAAGCAAAGGACACGTTGTCTTTCATCCAGACTTCAGGGATCTCCCCGGGGCATGAAGGCCGGAGAGGAGTCCCGCAGTAGGGACATTCCACTCTTTTATTCCATTGATATTCGGCCATTTCGAGGTCAGCGCTGCAGCGCGGGCAACGGACAATATCGATCTGAAGCATCTTAACCTCCTTTGAGGAGAGCCAGCCCGAGGAAGAAAAGGGCCATGAGAGAGAGGAGGAGAAGCAGGGGCGTCCCCATGGCAAAAAAGGTCAGGAGGAATGACGAGACGATGAGGGCGAAAAGCGTTATCCGGTTCCGGCGGATACGACGGCGGGAGAGGTGGTCGGGAAAGTCTGCAGAGTAGAGTTCTCCGGTGACATTATCCATGATGAAACGGACGGGACGATCCTCCAGTTGTCCGGAAAAGAGGGTGAACGGAATCAGGTAGAGGGCATCGGCAGAGTCACCGGGGCCCAGGTGGACAGGAGGGGCCTTTTCCGGATCCAGGGGGAGGATCTCATCAGCCCGCGGGATATACCCCTCAAGTTCAAAAAACGTCTCTTCACCGCAGGAGCGCCATGTTCCCCTGGTCGTCTTCATAAAGGGAAGGGTCAGAGAAGAGCGGGACGTGAGCGTCAATGTGCCGGGAGGGACACCGCGGCTTTTCAAGACCCTGCGCAGGGCCTGTTCAGCCCGGGCAGGGGACAAAACGGGGGGCACCTGGTAAAAGAGAAGTGAATCCTCGGGGGTGGGATAAAGCGTGTTATGACACCAGGGGCATCGGAGAGCGGTGTGATAGCGTGTAATCGTCAGTGGCGCACCGCATGCCGGACAGGCCCGTTCCATCTTACTTGGTCAGTTTTTTAATGTTTTTGTTATCGCTCTGTCTGATTCTTCGGGAAAAGTCGCTGTAAAGGGCGGGGACAGACTGGCTGAGCTGTTCCATCATAAACTCTTTCAAGCGAAGGACATGGTCATCCTTGAAGAGGGCGACGGGATGATCCCATTCCAAAAAGGAGTAGAGCTTTTCCGAGAGATCGGGGTGGGATTTTGTAAAGAGGACTGTTTCACGGATGACCTCTTCGCAGAAGGGGGCAAAGGTGTTGTTCTTATAGACATCCTTCATGCTGTCAAAAAGAAGTTGCATCCCTTTCTGATCAGCCACAGCTGAGATTCCGGGAATCATGGCGGTCTTCGTCTCGGGGAGGGATTCTTTGCGTATCATGGCCAAAAGAAGGTTAAAGGCCTGGGGATGACGGATGTTCTTCAGGGCCTGGGACAACTCTTCGCGGACGCGGGAGTCTTTATGCTCTGTGAGGGGAACAAAAGCGGAAAGGTCGCTGAATGAACCGATCTCCCCCATGATCTTGATTCCGTTCCGGACAACATACCATCGGCTGTCGCGCAGCATGCGTTTGAGAAACGGGACAGCTTTGTCGCCGCTTTTCACGAGAATATTGATGATGTTCCTGCGCATATCCTTGTCGCGTTCATCCATGAGAGAGGTCAGGAGAGGAGTAATGGCCAGTTCATCACACTGGAGGATGAGTGTTTCCACATGAAAGCGGTCCGGGCTTTTTAATAGCCTCTTGAGAAGGCTGATGAGGTCGGTGACCACATGGAAGAACTCTTTTTTGCTGAAGTGGTCCATGAGCTTTGATTCGATGACCACAGGGATCCACGCTTTGAGAGAAGCGATATCTTCCATGGCCACGGCTTTTTCCATGGAGAGGAAGGTCAATTCGGAAAGAAGGGTGAAGCATTGGGGCGTGCACTCGTCCTGATGGGAGGAGATGTAAGCCAGGATCACCGAAAAGATCCTGGTATACCGGGGAAATGCTTCGCGGGGGAGTTCTCTGCAGAGGGAGAGGGCTTCTTCAAGCAGATGATGTTTCACTTCGATGCGCGTATCGCCGATATTATACTCAAAAAGCCAGATATAGTGCTGGAGGACATCCTCTTTTTTCGCGTCGACAGTGTCCCTGTACAGGGTCATGAGGTCCAGATGGCCAAGGGTGTCCAGGGGAAGGGCGGCCAGGGTTCCGAAACGCCGGGCTTTTTCATAGGAGTTCAACCGTTGAAAAGGAACAAGCCCGTATTTCTCTTCCAGGTCCTGTTCTGTCATCCTATTGTCCAGAAGGGCGGCGATGTCTTCTTCGTCCAGGTCCACGGTGATCAGGCGCTCCGGTTCAGGGGCCCTCTCTTCGGGCTCCTTTTTGGTTTTCTTTTCCGGGGTTCCCGATCCGAACGGCCCTCCCAACCCGACGAAATGGCCTGTCCCTTCTGTGGGAAGGAGTTCTGCCCCGGAAAACGTGGCGGAGTGAAGCTGGCCCGGAGCCCGGACGCCTTCTTCACCGGATCCACCGGATCCTCCGGATCCTGTCCCTGTTCCTGTCCCGGTTCCTCCTCCGCCGACCCGGGGCTGATAAAAGATGATCTTGGCATGGTCCACATTGTAGGACGTCAGGGCCCTGTCCACATCCGCGAGCTCTTTCCCGCGGGAGTCAGACAGGATCTGGATAAAGGCTTCATACTCTTTCAGGGTCAACCCTTTCAGCAGCGCGATCCCCGAATAACTCCGCTCGGAAAAGAACTTAAAGAGAAACTCTGTGATGTGAGGGTTGGAACGGATGAGCTCGGAATTGACAAAAGCCGCCTCTCCGCTCATGGTCAAAATCAGACGGTCCTTCTGCTGAAAGATCTTGTCAGCAAAAGAGAAGTTCCGTTCAATGGCTTTTTTTGTCTCGGGATGAGAAAAAGTGTAATAAAGGCCGTTTTGGATGGCTGTTCCCAGGGACATGATAAAAAACTTATATTCGTTCACTGCAACTCCTCATATTTCGATGACTTTCATCATATTGGTGGTTCCTTTGACTCCAAGTGGAACGCCGGCTGTGATCACAAAGATATCTTGCGGCTTTGCGATCCCTTCGTGGACAAGGATCTTCCTGGCTTCCTCGATCATCTCATCGGTATTATCATAAAAACATGTGGTAATCGTGGACGTTCCGAAAACACCGGCGAGTTTTTTGGAGACATGTGAATTCGGCGTGAATGAGATAATCGGGACGGGTGGCCTGAATTTGGCTACACGGAGAGCTGTCATTCCTGAAGAGGTGAAGCAGATGATCGCCTTGGCCTGGAGAGAGATGGCCGCATCAATGGACGCGTAGCTGATGGCATCGCTGATATTCATCTTATCCACAGGGACCGTCTCCCTGACCCGCTCGTAGTCGATGTCCGCCTCCGTGGTGACGGCGACCTCCTGAAGAGTCCGGACCGCTTCAAGGGGGTAACGTCCCGCCGCCGTCTCTCCCGTGAGCATGAGGGCGTCCACAGATTCATAGATCGCCGTAGCGATATCCGTGACTTCAGCACGGGTGGCCCGGGGATGCTCACGCATGGACTCAAGCATCTGTGTGGCAATGATCACTGGTTTTCCTTTTTTACGGGCTGCAGCGATAATGTTCTTCTGGATGACAGGAATGGATGTCAGAGGCATCTGGACTCCGAGGTCCCCCCGTGCCACAAGGATCATATCCGCTGCTTCTGTGATGGATTCGATATTCTGAGCCGCCAGGGGATGTTCGATCTTGGCGATGAGGGTGACATGGTCGGGGATCATGGCTCTGATGGCGGTGATCTCCTTCTCGCTTTTGATCATGGATGCAGCGATGAGGTCAAGCCCCTCGTCCAGGGAAAAGGCGATATCCTCTTCGTCTTTATCCGTGAGGAGGGGAAAGGGGAGGTCCAGCCCCGGGAAATGGGTGCTTTTCCCCGGCTGGATGATCCCGGGGTTCAGGGCTTTCACCGTTGCTCTCTCACGGGAGACATCCGTCACTTCCAGTTCAATATTCCCGTCATCGATAAGGACACGGACCCCGGGGTGCAGAAGATCCCCGATTCCTTCGACTCCGGCCAGCGCGAATTCATTATCCGATGAGGGTTTGGCGTCAAACAAAAGAAAGAGAGAATCATTTTTCTTGAACGTGAGGGGTTGAGGGCAGAGTGTGCGGAGTTCAGCTCCTTTGAGATCAGCCATGACAGGCATTTCCGGTGCGAGAGCCTTGATCTTTCTGATCAGGGACTGGTATGTCTTGTAATCTCCGTGGGAAAAATTGATCCTGAACAGGTCCGTCCCCATATCGATGAGTTCTTTGAGGATGGATTCGTCATATGAGGACGGCCCCAGAGAAACAATGATCTTTGTCTTTCTTTTCTGAAACATAGGCCTCCCGCGTCAGCTTAATTTTTACTATATCTTAATTGAAGCTGAAATTCAAGGGCTTTAAAAGAAAGCCCGGTAAGTTATGGTGATATTCCGGGCGATCTTGTTATACTCTTCTCCGATCATCACTCCGTCTTCGGGATCGGTGTTGAAGTTTCCGAAGAGGTTGATGAGCTGAAAATCGATGATGAGTTCAGGCACGAAAATCCATCGGACACCGAGGTTAAAATACCCCTTCCCGTCACCCAGACAGGTCTCCCCGTTGTCGTTGAGTCCCAGGTCCCATTCAGCCAAAACAGAGAGCTCTTCGTTGAGTTTCTTTTCTCCTCCGAAAAAGAGGTCGATCCCGTCTTTTTCTTCGAAGTCAGCGGCTTCTGTGGTGTAATTCACCCCGCCGTGAAGGACCATGCCGCCGAGGATGTTCATCTCTTTGCTGGCCACAGCGTAGAATCCCCGTGATTTGATCAGGTAACGTTCCAGCCCGTCGAGATATTTGCCCCATCCGATGGAGGAATAGCCCACAGAGAGGGCGGGCATCGCATACCGTTCTTCGAAAAGATTGTACTTGATGAGAAACTCGACCCGGGGATACCAGTCGATCTCTTCATTGCCGATGACGTTTTCACCGCCGTAGGAGACTCCCAGCATGAGGCGGTTTGTCAGGGAGACGGCCACATGGGTCCTGAAGGGAGCCATCTCAATATGCATCTCATACTGCCCTTTCTGCCCGGTATAGGCTGCAGGAAAGAGCAGGATATCTGTTCCCGACGGTGTGTGGACAGGGGTGAAGGATTGAGCTCCGGCGGACAGGACGAGAGCGGCGAGAAGGATGACAAGAGTCACAGAACGCATACATACCTCCTATTTTTTTATTTCCACATGATAACAGTCTTTGCCGATGATCCGGCTCAGCTTGGTAAAAAAGGCCTCTTCCAGAGAGACCGTATACTGGGAATCACTCCGGAAGATGATCTCACGGTCCTCATGAAAGACATGGAAGAGAACCGGGGCCGGGCCGGGGTATTCAAGGAAGAGGGCCAGGAGTTTGTCGGAGAGGCTTCGGGCGGCATCATCCGACTGGAGATGAAGATGGAGGACCTTTGTCCGGCTTTGATAAAGGTCCTCACGGGACTGGATCTCGTCCAGGCGGATTTTGAGAGACTTTTTTTCGCTGTTCTCCTCGGGGTCCGATTCGAACTCATCGATGATGATCCGGCCTGTCACGAAAAGGAGTGTCTCTTCTTCAAAAAGGGCGGAGTATTTTTCTGCTGTTCCGTTGAACGCGATGAAGGGGATCTCGGCTGTCATGTCCTCAAAGGTCCCGGTCACATACTTTTTTCCGTCTTTTGAGATGCGCCGGGAGATGCCGGTGAAGATCCCGCCCAGGGTGAAGGGCCGGGCATTGAGTTCTGAAACGGAGAGCTGGTAGAGTGTCCTGACATCGGTCTCTGTAAGCTGTGCGATGAGGTCGGTATAGTCTTCAAGCATATGTCCGCTGAAATAGACCCCCAGAGCCTCTTTCTCATGTCTGTATTTATCCCAGTTCCGCCACTCCTCAAGGGCAGGAAGATGGATCTCGTCTTCTCCTTCCGTCTCTTCGAAGAGAGAGACGAGCCCGCGGGCTTTGTTCTCCTGGATCTTCCGTCCGACATCCATGAGATGATCCAGTTCGACCCAGAGGGTCCGTCTGTTGACTCCCAGAGGATCAAGAGCCCCGCTGTAGATGAGAAACTCGAGGACTTTTCTGTTGACCTGCCTGTAATCAAGACGCTTGAAAAAATCCGAGACGGACTGGAAAGGGCCGTTTGACGACCGTTCGTCTACAATGGCGTCAATGGCTCCGCGGCCGACGTTTTTGATGGAAGCCAGGGCATAGCGGATAGAGGTTCCTTCTGTGGAAAAGTCGGCAAAGCTGGCATTGATATCAGGAGGGAGGACGGCGATGCCCAGTTCGCGGCACTCTTTGATCCCCAGGTCGATCCGTTCTGCATTCCCGGAGTCATTGGTCAACTGTGCCGCAAGGTATTCCTGGGGAAAATGGGCTTTGAGGTAGGCTGTCTGAAAAGCCACGTAGGCATAGCAGGCGGAATGGGATTTATTGAAACCGTATTCTCCGAAACGTTCGATATAACTCCAGAGCTCTTCCACGGTCTTCCGGGCATGTCCCTTTTTGACTGCTCCTTCGATGAACTTCTTCCCCATCTCGTCGATGAGGGTATGTTTTTTCTTGGCCATGGCTTTGCGAAGGCTGTCGGCTTCACCCATGGTGAAGCCCGCGATGATATTCGAGAGACGCATGACCTGTTCCTGATAGACGATGACGCCGTAGGTCTCGTCCAGGACTTCGGCCATGGCCTCAAAGAGATACTTGACTTTTTCACGTCCGTTTTTCCGCATGATATAGGTGTCGATATGACTCATGGGCCCGGGACGATAGAGAGCGTTCATGGCAATGAGGTCTTCAAGACGTTCGGGCTTGAGTTTTTTCAGATACTCTCTCATCCCCGAACTTTCGAACTGGAAGATCCCGAA
>ERZ795053.1342-NODE-1342-length-31249-cov-16.026928_pt1 | contig 31249 bp, 31 predicted proteins | sample MGYA00375137_ERZ795053 | MGnify/ENA primary metagenome ERZ795053 (study PRJEB30182, sample SAMN05720284) | activated sludge metagenome | isolation source: Anaerobic digester | place: Hong Kong | collected 2014-12-17 ...
TTTCTTCTGTCTCCCTGAACTCACTGGGGCTCATCCCTGTAAACTTTCTGAAGACCCTGTTGAATGTCCGCAGGTTTTCAAAACCTGTCTCTATTGCCACCCGGCTCACTGTTCTATCTGTTTCACGAAGGAGCATCTTTGCGTCATCTATCCTGAGGCTGTTGATATAATCAGGGAGTGTCTGCCCTGTATGCTGATTGAAGTTACGGCTGAATATATCGGGATTCATCCCGATAGTTGATGCGATAAGCTCACGGCTGATATCGTTTCTGAAATTCTCTTTAATGAAAGAGCACACTGAATCTATTTTACTTTTAACCTCATCGGTAACAGCAGATTTTTTGGCATCGGATTGAACCTTCAGTTTCAGCTTAGCATAAAGCTCATCATTCTTTCTACGGAGATCATTCCGCATAACACTGAGCTGTATCTGATTTTTTATCCGGAGAAGAAGCTCATCCGGATTAAAAGGCTTAATAACATAATCAACAGCACCAAGCTCAAGGCCCCTGTGCTTCACAAGGTCATCACTCCTTGCGGTCAGGAATATCACAGGGATATCTTTATATTTTTCATCCTGCTCCAGTCGGCTCAACAGCTCATTCCCGTCCATTACAGGCATCATCATGTCTGATAGTATAAGGTCAGCAGGTTCCCCCTTATCAAGGATATCAAGGGCCTCAGCACCGTCTGATGCCGTATACACAGCGTAATTCTCCTCAAGCAGACCCTTCAGGAAAAAGCGCATATCAGTGTTATCCTCAACAACGAGAATTGAAGGTTTATCCTCACCTGCAGTGCTGTCATCTTTTAAAACAGCGGAATGTACTGCACCTGTTTTAATTATTCCACGCATGAATGGGAGATTATTGCTGTCAGAGGTTTCTTCAGCAAACAGAACATCCCCTCTTCCATGCAGATGTTCCGCTCCAGCAGGTATACTCACAGTAAACTCAGTCAGGTGATCATCGGGATAATCTTTAACATACCTGCTCCTGACCGAAACTGATCCGCCATGAAGTTCAGCAATCTCCTTAACAATAGAGAGCCCTATCCCTGTCCCTTCATGCTGCCGTGAAACTGTTGCCTCTGCCTGACTGAATCTGTCAAATATTGTGTTTATCTTATCAGAAGGGATTCCGGGGCCGTTGTCGGTAAACTTCAGATGTATCTCATCACTGCTCTTCTGGAGACTTATATCGATCCTCCCCCCTTCACCGGTAAATTTAAGTGAGTTCGAAAAAAAGTTTGATATAATCCCCGAAAATTTAGCCCGGTCAATATATGCCATTACCGGTTCTTCAGGAATTGAGCAGTACAGCGAGAGCCCGTTATACTCCGCCACAGATTCCATCTCAGCGCAATAAAGCTTCAAAGCTCTCCCCAGGTCAGTCTCCGAAACATTAAGTTTCATCTTACCCGCTGTTATGCGGGAGAGATCAAGGAGATCATTAATGAGAGAAAGCAGGTTGCGGCTGTTACGCTGAATCATTTCAAGGTTTTCCCTGCATAGCGGCCTGCCGTTAATCGCATCCTCAACAGGAGATAAAATAAGGGTCAGCGGCGTTCGCAGTTCGTGTGAGATATTGTCAAGGAACCTGCTTTTTGCAAGGTTTGCTGCTTCGGCCTCCTCTTTCATTAATTTAAGTTCTTCCGTGGCGGAATCAACTTTTCTCTGAAGCTGAAAATTCCACCACCATATAACAGCAACACCGCCGATTATTATTAATATAACAGTTATTGTGCCTATATAACCCCAGGGTATCCTGTACTTGAAATCACCCCCTGACCAGGTCTTTTCTATTATATGCCTCTCCTCTCCTGTAACCCTGCTGAATCCTGAAGATATCATTTCAGCAAGGGATTGATTCCCGCGCTTTAAGGCTGCTGAAATTCCATAACTGAAAACAGGATCTGACGATTGGATGAAGTTCCCCCACTTCCCGCTCCTTGAGAGAAGATAATTGGCACGCGCCCCTTCCGCAAGGAAAACATTAATTTCCCCTGTATAGCATGATTCCATAAGTTCAGTTATACTCCTTTTTATAAAGAAACTGATATCATGACTCAATTCACCAAGCCGCACAGCATCAGATACAGTTATCCCGGTTCTGAAAGGCTGCAGATCACGGAACTGTTCAACAGGAGGGAGCTTTTTACTGCGGTATATATAGATTTCAAGGATATAAATATCGGGTATAATTATGAAATGATCTGCTGAACCAGTGGAAAGGGGATACCCCATAATTACATCAACATCACCATTTGCAAGGGACTTCTCCGCCTTTTCAGGTGATATTATTATGTAATTAATTTCCACCCCTGTCTTTTCACCCCACAGTTTCCATATTTCAATATATGCACCGGAGGTTTCTGAGGTTAAATCAAATTCATATGGAGGCTTATCAGTTATACCTGCTACGGTTATTCTCTTTATATCTGAATTATCCGCGGCATAGAGAAAACCTGACACAAGGATAATGGCAGCACAAAATACTATTCTGACCGTATTAAATAAGCCCATTATTGTTTTACTGCATTGCCGCGATAATCGGGGTTCATGTATTTTATAATCAGGAAAGAGGCAAGAATGCTTATACTCTTATCTGCAAGGTTTACGGGGATCCTCACGAGAAAAGAGCTTGTGAAGAGTTTATATCCGGCGTTCATAATAGTAATAATATTAAGATCGATCTTCGCGCCTGTGACACCGCCAAACACAAAGAATGCGACAATTGCTCCGGCCAGCGAAGTAATAACAGAGATCAATATAATACTAATCATGATGCTTTTAATACCGGCAAATCCGTATCTCTTTGCAATTAACCCTGCTGTAAATCCTATGATCGCGTTAACTATGCTGAAGGGTATATTCACCGGATTGTGAATAACACCGAGGATAAGATTTGATGTGAATCCTGTTACTGCACCCATCAGAGGGCCCAGGATAACACCGGCAAAAATAGATCCCGTGCTGTCGAGGAAGAGAGGATGTTTAACAAAAATCTTGCTTATATCAGAAATAAAATAACCCGATATGTTTAATACCAGGCCAGCTATGAAGATAAATAAAAAGAACCGGTTTTTCATGATACTCCCTGTTAACATCAGCAGCTTTATCCGGACAAATGGCAAACAACACGATATAAGAGTTTGATTATAGCAAAAATAAAAAAATCATGCCCCGTCATTAAGATTCCGGTATTTGTCTGCGACAAAACCGTAATGACAAATTGAGTACTAATTTAATAATAATAAGACTGCTGTTTAAAATCAATTTCATTAATACAATTTTTTATCCCCTGTCAATTTTATTTTAATTAACATCAACAAGCATATCCCTGAATTTCTTCCCATTCTCCACGTAATGCTTCGCGCTTGCTTCAAGTATTTTAATATCAATCTCCGTGACCTGTCGCACAATCTTTGCAGGTGACCCCATGACCACCGAACCGTCAGGAATAACCATCTTTGCTTTTACAAGGGAGTTAGCTCCAATAAGGCAGTTTTTGCCTATTACCACATCATCAAGCACCACTGAATTTATCCCGATGAGTGAATAATCTCCCACAGTGCACCCGTGAAGCATGGCCTTATGCCCCACAGTGACTCCTCGCCCTATGACAAGCTTATTCCACGCCTCGGCATGAAGAACGCAGCCGTCCTGAATGTTTGATTCATCCCCGATAATTATCTGGCCTGTATCCCCCCGTATAACAGCATTGAACCATACAGAAACATTATCTCCGATCTCAACATCACCTATAACGTGAGCGCCGTTTGCAACGTAGTAATTTTCGCTTTTAAACTTAACTCTTTTATCACCTAAATTATAAATCATGTCTGCCTCCATACAGTATCAATTATTCATAATAAGTCATTGCGAAGAGTGACACCGACAAAGCAATCTGATTTGGCTGATATCAGTTTTATCATATAAACCCTAAGCGACGCGGCAATCTATTCAGATTATAATCATTTTATTGTAAATAGTTACTATTTGTATCATAAACAGATTGCGTCACTCACTGACGTTTGTTCGCAATGACACGGTTTAAATAATTCGTTAACAGCTATAGATTAATAAAATGACAAAGTCAATCATGAAATGTTGTTGCCACTGTATTCATATATTATATTTTATAGAAAACATCAGGTGCCGCTTATGAAAAGAAAAACCACATTGACTAAGCTCGACATACTGAGTGAAATTTACAGCAGGGCCGGTAATAATAATTTTATTACCATGGACGAACTTGAGACAGAAACAGGCCTCAGTGGAAAAGAAATCAGGGGAATGGTAGAGGATCTCAAAGAAGAGCTCCTCATTGTTGAACATCCCGAAGGGTTCCAGATCTCAGATAACGGAATGCATTTCTGCAAAACACGCTGGGCCTGAGAAATAAATTAAAGAGGTAAATAATATGCCGGTTGAATGGCTCTCCGAAGAAAAATGCAAAAAGATGCTGCCAGCGCAGACTTATGGAAGACTCGCGACAGTTGGAAAGGACGGGAAACCGTACATTACACCGGTAAATTACGTTTACTTTAATGAGTCGATCTATTTTCATACAGGATTCAAAGGGAGGAAGCTGGACAATATCGCGGCAAGCTCCTCTGTATGCTTTGAGATCAGCGCGCCGGGTAATCTCTATATTTCAGAAAGGGCCTGCGGCTTTGCCATGAGGTTCTGGTGCATACTTGTGGAGGGTAAGGCTGAATCAATAACTTCGCCCGAAGAAAAAGCTGATGTACTGGATGCCTTGATGAAAAAATACGCTGCAAGATTTGAGTATAGCGATCCCACAGCTGAAGAACTCACAAGAGTTAATATTATTAAAATCAATATTGAAAGCATCAGCGGTAAACTGTCGCTTGATCCTCAGCCGGAATAATAAAAGTTTTTAAGAATTTTCTGTAACACTTTACATCCCAGGTTCTCTTTATTTATATAAAGAGAGGTACAATATGGAAAAGGAAAATGTTACAGTGAAGACTGCGGAAAATGAAGATATAAGCCCGCTCTTTAACGGGATTCCGGTACAGCTTGAGACTAAAGATGAGTGGAGAAAAGTCCGTTACTCATGTTCAGGTGCGGGGAGGATTCCTGCGAATTTTGACACCTGGCACCTGACCTATATGAGAAACGATTAAATATAAAGGAGGTGAAAGATTATTTCAGAGATGAATATAGTCTTTCACCCCTTCTGAAAACTTCAACACCTCTCCCGAAAAGAGAGGTGAAAATGTCTTTATCAAGAGCTTCCTCAATATCCCCTTTATAAAAACATTCACCATTATCAATGATAAATATTTTCTGAAAGAGAGGAGTAATCTCCTCAACATGGTGCGTTACATATATAACAGAGTGTTCTCTCTCTTTTGTAAGAGCCGTAAGCGATTCGAGAAACTCCTCCCGGGCGATGATATCAAGGCCGGTTGCAGGCTCATCAAGAATCAGGAGATCTGGATCGTTGATGAGAGCCCGCAGCATGAGTATCTTCTGCCTCTCCCCGTCAGAGAGATGACCGATTATATCATACTCCCTGCCGCTCAAGCCCGCTCTTTGTATAAGATCAGCAGCCTTACCGTACTCGGCTGATGAAGGTTTACGGTACAGACCGATGGAGGCATAAAGTCCGCTCACCACAGCATCAATAACCTTTTCATTTCTGCTGAACATCTCCCGCACAACAGAGCTTATGTAGCCTATTCTTTTCCGCAGTTCCCTGATATCGGAGCCGAAGTGCCCCTTCCCGAACCGTGTAACAGCTCCTTCCGAAGGGAAGTTGTACCCTGTTATTATCTCAAGGAGCTTTGTTTTTCCGGAGCCGTTTCTGCCGAATAACACCCAGCAGTCACCGTCTTCAACATGCCAGCTGATGTTATTAAGTATCCGCCTTCTGCTTCCGTATATATCGAGTGAAATGTTTTCGAGTTTTATCATGATTGTATCGCTCCCTCCATTTACGGGGATATTCATAATAGGATGCTGCTGTTTAAAAAATATTTTCTATTTATATGGTCAATTGTTTATTTAAAAAACAACTTCCCCCCATCCAGCCCCCGGCGTAAAAACTTAACTCTGTATATAGCATTTAACGCCGCCACCCCCAGAGAGGGTTAAGCAATTGTTTCTTTTATAATCAGAGAATTATCAATCCCCCTCCGGGGGAAGCCGCTGAAAGTAAATAAAAGATTATTGTCTATCGGCTGGGGGAATACGCACAACTAAAACTCTCTATCGGGGATGAGACGTGTTTGAAGTGAGTGTATTTAACCTTAATCAGAAAGCATCACAATTCCAAAAAAATCTTGACAGAACTGCACTTTAAATAACAAATGTTATTTAATACTTATAATTAACTCCGGAGTTGAAATGCCTCCAAAAACGATTTTTTTAAGAGAAGACGTAATTAACGCAGCATTTGAGCTGACAAAAAAGAGCGGATTCAGGGACTTCACCGCCCGCCGTGTTGCGGAGGAGCTTAACTCATCCACAGCTCCTGTTTATTCATGTTTTAAAAATATGGAAGAGCTGCGGGAAGAGGTACTTCTGCGCGGTGAAAAACTTGCACTTGAATACACGCTTAAACCCTACACCAAAAGCGTATTCCTCAACATGGGAACAGGCTTTGTCCTCTTTGCCCAGGAGAACAGGGAGCTCTTCAGGGTCCTTATTCTCGAAAGCCCTGAAACACGCGGTATCCTGAAACAGTTCATGAAAGCCCTTTACGCTGAACTGGTGAAAGATGAGCTTATCTCACAACTCCCTGAAGAAGACAGAAAAGAGGTGCTGAGGCGCATGGGGATATTCTCCCACGGGCTCGCCTCACTGATTTGCGTGGGCATACATAATGAACTCACAAAGAATGAAGCGATCAGCATCATGTATAACATGGGTAAAGATGTAATAGACGTGGCGCTTATTAAAGCGGGAATCAAAAAGAGTTTTACTGCGTGACAGTAAGTCCGCAGAGAAAATAAACAACCAGGAAGGAAGATATGAAAACAAGAATCACAGAAATGTTCGGGATTAAATATCCCATTATATGCGGAGCCATGTACCTCGTAGGCGAGCCTAAATTAACTGCTGCAATTTCAAACGCAGGCGGCATGGGTAACCTCACAGCGGGGAACTACAAAACTGGCGACGAACTGAGAAACGCGATTCATGAAACAAAAAAGCTCACAGACAAGCCGTTCATGGTGGGTGTTACAATTCTCCCCTCTTTCCACATAACAATGGATGACCACAGGAGAAACCTTGAAATAATTGCCGAAGAGAAAGTTGCCGGTATCGAAGTTTCAGGTACACCTATTGACAAACTTGGAGTACAATATGTTGAGATGCTGAAGAAAGCGGGAGTAAAGATGTTTCACAAGGTGGGTTGCCTCAAGCACGCTGAGCATGCTGAAGAAGCCGGCTATGACGGAGTTTATGCAGCAGGTATCGAAGAAGGCGGGCACCCTCTGAAAGATGATGTAACAACAATGGTGCTTACACCGAAACTCGCAGAGAAGCTTTCAATACCGGTTGTAACCACAGGCGGTATTGCTGACGGGAAGTCCATGGCAGCGGCACTGGCTCTTGGAGCTGAAGGTGTTATGATGGCAACACGTTTCATGGCAACACCGGAATGCCAGATTCACCAGAATATAAAAGATGAAATAATTAAACGCCAGGAGTATGACACAACTCTTATCTGCAAATCGATTAACCTCCAGGGACGCGCAATAAAAAATAAATGCGCAGAGGACATTCTCGAAGCAGAGAAAAAAGGCGCGAACATAATGGAGCTTGCCCCGCTTATCACAGGTGAAAGATGCCGTACAGCATGGGAAACCGGAGATGTTGATGTTGCTCCAATGATGATGGGACAGTCACTGGGAAGGATTTATGATATAAAGAGCTGTAAAGATATAATCGAAGGTATGGCGAAAGAGGCGCAGGAGCAGATTGCAAAAATAAGCAGATTCTTCTAACAGAAACTATCTAAAGGAAGCAGCTATGAATAATCCCGTATTAGATCCGCGTGATTTAAGATATGTACTTTTCGAAATACTGAATATCGATTCACTCACTCAGTTCGAAAAATTTGCGTCATTTGATCACGATACATTTGAGGCAACATTAGACCTCATAGAGAATATAGCAGTAAAAGAATGCTATCCTTACTTTGCAGACGCGGACAGGATCGGCTGTTCCTGGGACCCGGCAACAGGAAACGTTACTCTCCCGGATGCGGTAAAGAAACCGCTGAAAGCTTATTACGATGCGGAATTTATCGGGATAGTTGAATCACCGGAGATCGGCGGTATGGGTATGCCGCAATCCCTTGGCGCTGCATGCGGCGAGTTTATAAGCGCGGCGCACCAGCCTCTCCTTATGTGGGGGGCGCTGGCGCACGGTTCAATGATGCTTATATCAAACTTCGGTTCTGACGATCTTAAAAAAACTTATGTACCGAAGATGATGGCCGGTGAATGGGGGGGCACGATGTGCCTCACTGAAACACAGGCGGGGTCTGACGTAGGGCGCCTCACTGCTAAAGCGGTTAAGCAGCCTGACGGCACATACCGCATAACAGGACAGAAGATATTCATCTCTGCCGGGGAGAATGATTACTATTCAAACATGGTACACCCTGTGCTTGCAAGAATAGAAGGGGACCCGGACGGAACAAAGGGGATTTCGATCTTCATTGTACCGAAATTTTTACCTGACGCCAGTGGTAATCCCGGAAAGCGTAATGATGTAAAATGCACCGGCATTGAGCACAAGATGGGGATCAAGGGGTGCGTAACATGCTCCATGAGTTTCGGAGATAACGGCGAATGCGTGGGCTTTCTTCTGGGTAAGGAACGTGAAGGGATGAAGATCATGTTCCAGATGATGAATGACTTCAGGATGGGTACCGCTGTTCAGGCCCAGGGAGTTTCATCTGCGGCATATCTCCATGCTGCGTCATATTCAAAGGGGAGACTCCAGGGATCGGCATTGAAAGACATGAATAATCCATCTGCACCGATGGTACCAATCATTGAACATCCTGATGTTCAGAGAATGCTGCTGTGGATAAAGTCGTACGTTGACGCGCAGAGGATGCTGATATACAACATGTATTACAACATGGACCTGGGTACTGTCCTCGAAGGTGAAGAGGCAAAGGAAGCGCGTGCAATTGTTGATTTCCTTGTTCCTGTTTGCAAAGCGGGATGCAGCGACAGAAACGTGCTCATAACATCTGAGGCAATGCAGATGTTCGGCGGCTACGGATTCTGCTGCGATTACCCCATTGAACAGATGATGAGGAATTCCAAGATCCTCTGCCTCTTTGAAGGGGCAAACGGCATCCAGGGTATGGATCTTGTTATGCGGAAACTCCTGATGAATCCCGGGCAGTATAATTACAATGTGTTTAAAAAGCGGATTAATGAATCAGTTGAACTGGCGCGTAAAAACGGCGTGCCTGTCGAGTGTATTGAACCGGTTGTGAAAGGTCTTGCAAGGCTTGATGAATATGTTGAAAAGATGAAAGGTATGGTGGCCGGAATGAAATTTCACCAGATTCTTTCAGGGGCAACACCTTTCAGGAAAGCCATATACATGCTTTCAATTGCATGGATGCATATATGGAGCCTTGCTGTTTCCTATCCTAAAATGAAGGCTCTTGCCGGAGATAAAAAAGGTGCGGAACTTAAAGGTTTAATTGCTGATAACAGTGAAGCTGCATTCTACTACAGCAGGGTGCTTACGTCGCGCTTTTTCATCAGGGAGGAGTTCCCTCAGTTCTTCGGAATGATGGATGCGCTCTTTGCTGATGAGTGGCCTGCACTTGAAGCTTTTGCAGAGGCATTTCCGGGGACTGTGGAGATGTAGGAAGAAAATACATATTCAGCTATACAGACAAAGCCCGGTTCTGCCGGGCTTTGTTTATTATTTATGGAGCAGAAGAAATGCTTTTTATTTGAGAGGTATATTCGGCAGATTCTTCAGCCCCTCCTGAAGTCCCTTACCTGTAAACCTGCTGAAGATTGATGGATCAAGCGCATAGAATAATCCAAGGCATCCGATAAGAATAATCACAGCAAGCCATTTAGTATAGATACCCGCTGTCCTTTTAATAAGGATGTACGAAAAGTATCCCATTACCACAGGCCCTGCGAGTTTTATATCAACTGCCGGGAGATTCGGGATATACTTAGCTGCATACTTAGCAATATTTATATTGAACTTCCCGATTATAAGAACAACTTCAGCGACAAGAACAGCAAGCATACCCCAGCTTGCCCATATAGTTGAAACTCCCAGAACCCTGTAGACTTCGTAAACAACAGCAGGGAAGAGCGCGATTACAACAATAAGCGGTTTGTTAAAATAAATTCCTGCAGCAGCTCCTGCCAGCATGATAAGTGTTGTTATAAGACAGATTAATGCGGCATGTTCGGTGCTCCTTGCCATGAAAATCCCCCATACATTGAATTAAGTGCAGATGATGCTGGAACTATACAGGATTATTCACGGCAAGTCAAATCAAAAACCTCAACCTGTTTTATTTCGTATATCCCCACAGAGGGTCATGCCCGAATCTCTTATGCCAGAATTCATCGGGCGTGTCTGTTGGAGAAATTTTATCTGAAAACTCAGAATCAAATTTAATCCTGTAATTGGAGCAGTAGATCATGACTGTTTTGTAAGCCCTTATTATCCGGTCAGTCATATCCTTACTCTCTTCATAGTTGTCTCTGCACCTGTCAGGGTGCCATTTAAAAAGGAGGTCCCTGTATCTTTTGTTGATCTCATTTATGGTTGTTTCATCTTCCAGTTCAAGGAGTTTTACCGCCTCCTGCAGCAGTTCAGACATCTTCTTCTCCATAAATCATTTTACCTCTTCACCCCTTTGATAACAACGAAACTCCCCTCACCATAACCTTTCCTCACACTTACACCGGAATTTTGCTCCTCCATAAAAACTGTCTGGTTAAACTCAAAATCTGAGAAGCCGGAATTTTGAAGATGGCCGGTGAGTTCCGGCACAGAGTAAAAAGTTGCATCACTGTAAAACCTGCTACGCTCCTTCCTCTCTATATACCTCTTTCCAAGTTCGCTTTCTGAATCAACAAACCCGATTATAATCACACCGCCGGGCTTCAATACCCTGAATGCTTCGTTAAATGCGGCGCTTACATCATCGAAAAAGCATACTGACGTAACCATAAGTACAAAATTAAAAACTTCATCTTTAAACGGGAGAGCTTCCGCTACGGCAAGTGAAACATCAATACCGCTGCGTTTTGCTTTTACTGCCATTTCAAATGAGGGATCAATACCGATCTTTATACCGAAAGGTATTGCGAACTTCCCTGTGCCCACACCGATATCAAGGCCGTGTTTATCAGCGGGGATAAACCCTCTCACAGCATCGAGCTCCATGGCGTAAACAGAGCTGTTGTCTATGAACCACCTGTCGTAATCATCGCTGTAGTTTTCAAAAGGGGCAATCTTTGCCATGATCTATTTCAGAATCTCCATTATCCGGGCCACTTTATCATCTCTGACTTTGTAGCAGGTCTTTACCCCGGACTTGTACGGATAAAGCGCCCCGGCTTTTTTCAGTATGCCAAGATGCTGGGATATTGTTGACTGAGGAAGATTAAGAATCCCGGTCAGTTCAGTTACACAGCACTCATCCGAGAGGAGCATATCGATTAACTGGAGCCTTACAGGGTGAGCTAAGGCTTTCAGAAGCTCACTCTCTTTTTCATAGTTTATCTTTTTCATATATTATATCCGCCATATTATCAATATATCGCGATAATACGATATTCAGGTCAAGAAAAATTTTTATTGCGTGAAAAAATATATTACTTTCATTGATACAACAGACCTGCTGCCGGTCTGATTATTTCTTTCAAATAAGGATTATAAATGCGGATAATATTTCTCGGTACAAACGGCTGGTTTGAAACTGCCACAGGGAACACTCTCTGCGTTCTTATTAAGACATCGCAGTGCGACATAGTTTTAGACGCGGGGAGCGGTTTCTTCAGGCTGGATAAATATATCGACGGCACAAAGCCGGTTTACCTGCTGCTGAGCCATTTTCACATGGATCACATTTCAGGGCTTCACGGTTTATCAAAAATCAGTTGCGGCAAAGGTCTCACCATTATCGGGCAGGAGGGTACCCGCAAAGTCATTAACACCCTTGTGAACAGGCCATTCACTGTGCCACTTGACAGGCTGAGTTACAATACTGAAATTATTGAACTCCCGGCAGAACAGAGGCAAATTCCCTTTTATCTTCAACACCTTCCGATGCTTCACTCAGATCCATGCCTGGGCTACCGCATAACAGCAGAAGGTAAAACAATTGCTTTCTGCACAGATACAGGGTACTGCGAAAATACTGTGACACTTGCAAAAGAAGCTGATCTTCTTATAACCGAATGCGCATTCAAACCTGGAGAGTCCAACCCGGAATGGCCGCACCTTAATCCTGAAACAGCAGCAAAGATCGCCGTTGAGTCAGGAGCAAAACGCCTGGCTCTTGCCCACTTTGACGCTGCAAGATACCTCACAATGGATGAGAGAACTGAAGCTGAAAAAACCGCACGCAAGATATTCCCTGCATCATTTGCCGCATCAGATCTTATGGAACTGGAGATCTGAAACTTTCATGAACATCAGCAGGGCATCAGGTGCGGCAATGACCATGAATATGCTCGGGGCAAAAGGTGTCCCTTTTATATTCATTATAGACTTTGAGATGAAAACCCCGGCAGTGGTTCCTTTAAGTGAAGTAAATACCGGTGATATATTATTCAATTTCGACGGTTTCACTAACTTCGTGGAGAAGACACCGCCAGCAGAAAATTTCGATTTCAGAAAATATCCTGTATCGTATAATGATTACAAACAAGCATTTGATAATGTAATGAATAATCTTGAAGAGGGGAACTCCTATCTCCTTAACCTCACCTTCCCCACGCGTATTGAAACAGTTCTGTCACTTGAAGATATATTCCTCATGAGCAGGGCAAAGTACAGACTCCTGTATAAAGATCAGTTTGTACTGTTTTCGCCGGAGATATTTGTAAAAATTTCTGACGGTATAATTTCATCTTATCCGATGAAAGGTACAATCAGGGGAGAGATAGAGGACGCGGAGAGTAAAATACTCGAAGATGAAAAGGAGCTGGCTGAACATATAACAATTGTTGATCTCATAAGGAATGATCTCAGCATAGTTGCAAAAAACGTGACTGTAAAAAAATTCCGTTATATTGACAGGGTAAAAACAATTAACGGAGATTTACTGCAGGTAAGCTCAGAGATAACAGGAGAGCTGCCCGATGACTGGAGAGACAGGCTTGGTGAAATTATATTCTCTCTCCTCCCCGCAGGCTCAATCACGGGCGCGCCAAAGCGCAAAACCATTGAGATAATAAAAGAGGCCGAGAGTGATTCACGGGGATACTACACCGGCGTATGCGGATACTTTGACGGTAAGTCGCTTAACAGCGGCGTGATGATACGCTTCATTGAAAAAAAGGATGGAACAATGTATTACAGGAGCGGCGGGGGGATCACCGTTTACAGTGATCCCCTCAGTGAATATAATGAACTGGTGGACAAGATATATGTTACGGCTGGTTGAATCTATAAAAGTTCAGGATGGAGTGATTCATAACCTGGAGCATCACCAGGAGAGAATGAATCTCTCTGTCTATAAACTTACAGGTGAAAATAACCGGATCTTTCTCTCCGATGAACTTTCAGTCCCCGCAGAATTTTCAGCCGGCATCTTTAAATGCCGTGTTGTTTATACGGATCGTATAGAACTTGTTGAGTTTATTCCATACATACGAAGAGATATCCGCAGCCTTAAACTTATTCATGCTGATATAGACTACTCATGCAAATATGAAGATCGGAGCGGGCTGAACAGCCTGTTCGCTCAGCGGGGAGAGTGCGATGATATACTGATAATTAAGGATGGTCTTGTCACTGACTCCTCATCTGCAAACATCGCTTTCACTGACGGACAGTTGTGGTTCACTCCGGCAAAGCCCCTTCTTCATGGAACAAAGAGGTGCCGGCTTATTGCGGAGAAGAAACTTATTGAACGTGATATTACTGCTGCTGAAATAAAAAGATTCACACATGCATCAATTATAAACGCAATGATTGACCCGGAGGAGATTCTAATCAGAACTGAATTTATTTATTAAACTGAAAGATCTCTTCCAGCATATCCTTTATCAGGTGATACGCCCTGTTGTTCGGATTAATGTTTGCGGGAGCTATTGTCACTGAAGCTACAGCACCGCTGGAAACAGCAGATGCCCTGGTGCTCTCGATCCCTGCTGAATAGTATTTCTTTGCTGAGGTATCAATAAGGTGCATGGAATGTTTCTCTCCACCAACTCCATAAGGAGCATACTGTGACACAGCCTCTTTCATATCAGGAGAAAATCCCCCTGCTGAAAAAACAACAGTTACAATATTCGGAACCTTGTAACGCATCCACTTGGGATACTTGAACCTTTTATCAACCCATGCACGGGCGGCGTTGTGACAGGCAAGAAGGTTTCCTGAATTGTTCACCCCTGCGTCATTGAAATCATAGAAGAAAAAATGATCTTCAAAGGGGAAGAACTTCCAGAGAGAACGCCCCTCCCTGAATCCGTACAGCTCCGCTTCAACCGGCGCACCTTCATTTTTTTTCATGCGCTCAGTCCTGAAACCTTTCTTTTCCATGAAAGATTCAATTAATCCCGCATTATATAAACTCATTTAAATCTCCCGGGTTCTCAGGTTAATAAAAACATGCTTTTCTTTATATTTAATATAAATAGTAAACCGGGAGAATCAAAATATTTATTCATCACAAGTCAGATAAAATATCCGGATTGCCGGAATACTCAATCCGGAATAAACTTCACAGATTAAACCTGTTTCAAAGAGAAACGCTTCTGCTCAGAACATGAAGATGAGTTTTATCATCCCTTGCAGATATATCATTGAAACTCTTTAAATAGCGGGGATGGGCCTCTTCCGGACTCTCTGTTTTTATTACAACACGGAGCCTGTTGTATCCGCCGGAATTCCGCTCCTCAAGACCGTCGCGGACAACAGATTTAAGATCTGCCGGAGAAACTGTATTACTGTCAGCAATATAGATAAGCAGTCTGTCTCCTATAAGGATTCTTGAAACCAGTGTAATTCCTGACGGGAGCCTGAAGCTCCTGCTCTGCTCAATCCTGCTGAAAACAGAATCCTCGCATCCGCACCCCAGCACATCGACTGCGAATCTTTTAATAACTTCGTTTTCCATTTTTGCTCACCTCTTTTATATTTTTATGAGACTTAATCTCATGGTGATGCAATTGTTCATTAAAATTCTTTTAAAGTTTTTCTTCGCGGCATTACACATTGATCAAACTGGTAAAGCAATGCAATAATCATTTTTCAAACTGCTGCAGTTCAGACTACCAGTAAATTCAATCCGCATAAAAAAGCCTGATCTATAGATCAGGCTTTTCAACCAGTTTTTTAAAAATTTCATCAGGAGGATTGTCATAGAATCCATCAAAGAGTTTACGCTTTGCATCCCTGATTTTATCAAGCCTGTAAATATTCCTCAGGTCAGCTTCTTTAAAATCTATGTACTCTGCAAGTTCTCTCCTGTAATAATCTGTCTCTTTTTTAAGTCTTATCCTGTCAAGTCTCACCAGGTTTTCCATTTCGAACCTGTTTTTCGCCTCTGCGGAGATTTCAATCACATCACTGCCGCCGTGGGTTTTCGCAAAGCTGTTCTTTTTGATCTCATGGCGGCCCATCTCCGTTCTGTTGCCGTTATTTCCGGTAATTATTGATCCTGGAAAATGAATAGCGTTCATCAATGTGCCTCCTTTTACAGTTTTATGTCGCATTAAGCCGGCTGCTTTATCCTCAATTCAGAGATTATATCCCTTCGATAATTTACGCAGCCTCTCATTATATTATTCGGAATAATTCTTAATAAAATAAGTAAAATATTTTAAAAAATTCTAAAATATCAGAAAAATCAATAAAAGTTGACTAAAAAAACCGGCAGTCTGATAAAAGTTTATTATTGTACAACTCACGATTAAATAAAATAAGGAAAAAACATGAAAGTAACTGATAACGTATACGCATATATATGGAACGGGGTTTTCGAGAATAACTGCAACAGCTTCTATTTCGGGGAGCCCTTTAACATGCTTTTTGACCCGGGACTCAAGAATTATACCGATTCTCTCCTTAAACAGATGGAGCAGGACGGCGTTGATATTGAGACAATCAGCTTTGTGATTAACACGCATAGCCACCCGGATCACTTTGACGGAAGTGTCAATTTTACAAAATACGGAATCCCTGCGGGGATGCATAAAGAGGAGATCAAATTCCTGAACGAGACAGGCCCGCTCTTTTACCAGATGATGGGGATGCAGTTCCCGGAGATAAATTTTGAAATTGAACTTGAGGAGGGATTTCTGGACATAGGGGAGCATAAACTTGAAGTTTACAAAACTCCGGGACACTCCCCTGCTTCATCATGCATTTACTGGAGAGAGAAGAAAGTGCTTGTATGCGGGGATCTTATCTTCAATAACAGCTTCGGAAGATTCGACTTTCCCGGCGGCGACCCGAAGCTCCTCAAAGAGAGTATCATGAAAATATCGCAGCTTGACATCGAATATCTCCTCCCCGGTCATATGGACATCGTTGCCGGGAAGGAGAATGTGCAGAAAAACTTTGAGGCTGTTCAGCAGTTTTTTAATTTATTTTAACATTTCCATACAGCAAGGGGTTGCAACCCCTTGCTGTATATGAACGCAATCCGTTGTTTTACGGCACATACCGCTTCACAAGCGGTATCCTCCTGCCGATACCGAAAGCCTTTGATGTTACCTTCAGTCCCGGCGCGGCCTGAAACCTCTTGTATTCATTCATATTAATGAGCTTAAGCACATGATCAACTGTCTCCCTCGAATAGCCGCGGGAGATAATTTCAGCTGCGGACATCCTCTGCTCTACATAAAGTTCAATGATGCCGTCAAGTATATCATAAGGGGGGAGAGAGTCCTGGTCCTTCTGCCCCGGGCGGAGTTCAGCAGATGGCGCTTTTTCAATTATGGCGCGGGGGATCATCTCTTTCCCTGCATCACTGTTTATCCGTTCAGAAATTTCATAAACAATGGTTTTCGGCACATCGGAGATTACAGCAAGCCCTCCGCACATGTCACCGTACATGGTGCAGTAACCTGTGGCGCACTCCGACTTGTTCCCCGTAGTAAGCAGGAGAGCATTAAACTTATTGCTCACAGACATCAGGAGCACACCGCGAATACGCGCCTGTATATTCTCCTCAGTAACATCCTCGTTCATTCCGTGAAACATAACATCAAGATCCGATCTAAACTGATCAAAAAGATTTTTGATCGCAATAGTCTCAATCCTTACACCGAGATTTTTCGCCAGTTCATACGAATCATCAACACTGCCTGATGATGAATACATCGATGGCATTGTTATGCCTGTCACATTCTCCGGCCCGATAGCCTGGCAGGCAAGTGCCGCAGTGAGCGCTGAATCTATCCCTCCGCTTAAGCCGAGTACAGCTTTTTTAAAGCCCGATTTATGCATGTAATCCTTTATACCGAGCACAAGGGCTTTACGTATATCATCAATATCATCAACAGAAATATCAATACTGTTTACATTCTTTGTGTCAGCAATCAGAAGGTCCTCATCAAATCCCTTTGCGTGGGCATAAATTTCTCCCCCCTTACTGATACAGAATGAATTGCCGTCGAATATAAGGGAGTCATTTGCGCCCGCCTGGTTGACGTAAACAACAGAGACCCCGTTTTTCTTTGCCAGAGCTGAAAGCATCCCCATCCTGATCTGTCGCTTCCCCTTTACATAAGGTGATGCGGAAATATTAATTATAAGCTCCGCCCCTTTGTCAGCAAGCTGTTTCACAGGCTCAGAGTGATACCTTCTCTGGTCCATAAAACGGCTGTTATCATTTCCAAGAGCTGCCCATATATCCTCGCAGATTGTGATGCCGGTTTTAATTCCGTTAAGCTCAAAAACGGCAGACTCCTTCGCAGGGGAGAAATACCTGTATTCATCAAATACATCATAGCCCGGGAGGAGAGTTTTATTCTGTCTGAATATAATCTCCCCGTCCTTTATAACAATAGCTGAGTTAAAGAGCATTGGTGGGTTCTCCCTGTCATAGTCAACACAGCCTATAACAATTACAGCTCTCTTCCCGCGTGTAAAATTTCTTATTTCAGCAAGGGAGTGCAGATTATCATCCACAAGTTTACTGCTTTCAAGGAGATCCATCGGAGGATAACCGATTGTGGATAGTTCAGGGAAAACGATAAGGTCTGCTCCTGCAGCTTCCCCTCTCTCAATAAAATTTAATATCTTTTTCCTGTTCCCTTCTATATCAGCTACAACAGGATTAATTTGTGCCATTGCAATTTTCATTTCAGCTTTCCCTTTCATCTTCAGTATATCAGAGTGCTATATTATTTTGTCATAAAAGATTTTCTACTATTTTTTCTGCTTTGAACTACACTAAAACAACGCTATCAACCGAGTCAAGGCATTTGCCTGCGCCCCGCGTTTCAGTTTTTTAAATATATGTAAACTATCACCACTTCTATTGTATTAATGCTATTTGATAGTTTAAAAAAATCCACCTCTATTTACTCTGGTCAGAAAATATAGATATGGATTCAGTTATGCGTGAATATGATAATATTACCATTGAAGAGATTATTGAAAGAGAATTAATTACCACTGTTTTTCAGCCTCTAATCTCATTCAAACGAAAACAGATACTGGGATTCGAAGCGCTCAGCAGGGGCGTTAACCCGAAAGATAATTCTTTTATAAATCCGCAGATTCTTATACGTGAAGCTGAAAAGTACGGGCTGATCCTTGACCTCGACAGGCTCTTCAGAAAAAAGGCCCTTGAAAATTTCGCCCTGTACTACCGCAGTAATCCCGGCAGTGTCCTGTCTATTAATCTTGAAAGCAATGCGATCCAGGAGGGCCTCGGCTCCGGCACCCTGCTTAAAGCTGTTGAAAAACATAAAATTGAACCATCGTCAATAGTAATCGAAATACTTGAATCTGATGTTGACGACATCACCGTTCTTAAGAAATTTGTAAATGAATACCGGAGCCTCGGTTTCATGATTGCCCTTGACGATTTCGGAGCCGGGTTCTCAAACTGGGACAGGATTGTGAGCCTTAAACCTGACCTAATAAAACTCGACAGATCAATAATGGACGGTATAGAAAATGACTTTTACAAGCAGGAGGTAACGCGCTCTATAATCAAGCTTGCGCACAACACAGGTTCAATGGTAATTGCTGAAGGTATTGAAACAGCAGATGAGTCTTTAAAAGTGCTGGAACTGAACGCGGATATACTGCAGGGATTTCTTTTCGGCAGACCTTCAGACATAAAATCTCTTGATGCAGGATTCATACTGGAAACAATAAATTCTATATCCTCAAGATACATCATGAACAGGAATGAACGGCATACAAAAGAAGAAAATGAAATCAGGCAGTTTATACAGACTATTGACAGAATTTCCGGTTCCCTTATTACTGGTGAACTCAATCTGCAGGAAGAGACACTTAAGGCTATGATTAAAAATGACCCTGCCATAGAATGTGCCTATATACTTAATGAATCAGGTATTCAAACCAGCGAAACAGTGATAAACAGATATATAAAAAACAGCAGGAGCCGGATTTTCCAGCCAGATGAACCGGGGAGTGACCAGTCCAATAAAGATTATTTTTACTCGCTGCTGAACGGGCATGATAAATATATCACCGATCCTTATATATCCACTGCAACCGGAAGCCTCTGCATAACAATCTCAAAAAAGTATACAGATCCCGGGGGGAGGAGCAGAATTCTCTGCGTGGATATTAAAAAATGACTGCTATTTCATAAATCTAAAACTTGACAATTTTAACCCCTGTAATTAATGGTTGAAAGTTAAAAACAGTTTCAGAGGAAGGAGAATTTTCATGGTCCCCGTAAAGAGATACAAGGATTTGACCCCGGCTGAACTCGATAAACTCTTCAACAGGTTCGGAGAGGACTTCAGCTCAATCATGATCAACACAGTAGTCCCCATCGTAAACGATGTTAAGGAAAACAGGGATGAAGCGGTAAAGAAATACACCCATAAATTTGATGGCGTTAAACTCAATTCAGTTACAGCAACCGAAAAAGAAATTGCACAGGGCCATAAAAACACTCCGAAACATGTTCTTGCGGCTTTCATGGAAGCAAGGCAGAATATTGAAGAATTCCACAGAAGACAGCTAAGAGAGAATTCCATATACAGCAGGCCTGACGGAACAATTCTCGGCACAACATACCAGGCAATTGAAAGCGCGGGGATATATGTCCCCGGAGGAAAAGCATCGTACCCCTCATCAGTGCTGATGGGTGTAATTCCCGCACAGATTGCCGGTACAAAAGACATTACTGTAATAACTCCGCCTAACAAAGAGGGTAAGATACCTGATGTAATACTCGCAATATGCAAAGAGCTTGGAGTTACAAGCATCATCAAATCAGGCGGAGCGCAGGGTATTGCCCTGGCTGCTTACGGCTCAGACTCTGTAAAAAAATCGGAGATTATAGTGGGCCCCGGAAATATATTCGTAACTGCCGCAAAAACCTACCTCTTCAGCATGGGGATAATCCAGATAGATTCAATGGCAGGCCCCAGCGAAGTGCTCATTATCTCTGATGATAAATCTGACCCGAAATGGGTCGCATGGGATTTTCTCTCACAGGCTGAACATGAGGAGAGAGCACTTGCGGTACTTGTAACAACATCAAAAAAACTGGCAACAGAAGTAAACAAGCATATAAAAGAAGATATAGATTCCGGACGCGGAAGACACGAAATTAAAAAAACATCAATTAAAAACGGTATTATTATACTTGCAGATTCAATTGAAGAAGCTATAGATTTCAGTAATAAATACGGTCCTGAGCACATGGAGTTCATGGTGGACAATCCGCTGGAGTACCTTGACAGCATTAAAAACGTAGGCTCACTTTTCCTCGGCAGATACGCGCCGGTTGCTGTTGGTGATTATTACTCAGGGACAAACCACATTCTCCCAACTGGGGGTGCGGCGAGGTTTTCATGCGGAACTTCAGTGGAAACCTTCATGAGAAGGACAACATTCCAGCTTCTGAACAAGGAATCTCTGAAGAAGGCGCAGGGGCCTGTGAATCTTATGTCTGAATACGAAGGGTTTGACGACAAACACGGCGGTTCAGTTAACGTAAGGTTTGAAAAGTAACTAAGATTTTATGGAGTAAATGAATGACTAAAAAAGCCTGGTTTATACTTGAAGACGGAACAGAATTTGAAGGAAAAATGTTCGGTTATGACAGTGAAACAATGGGAGAGGCTGTTTTCAATACATCAATGAGCGGCTACCAGGAGGTCCTTACTGACCCATCCTACTGCGGACAGATAGTGGCCATGACATACCCGATGATCGGTAATTACGGGGTCAACAGGGAGGATATGGAATCCGACATGATTCAGGTTGCCGGGTTTGTGGTGAAGGAGTACAGCAAAACATACTCCAACTTCCGGGCAACAGGCTCTCTTGGTGACTTTCTCAAAGACGGAAGGATTGCTGCAATAGAAGGTGTAGATACAAGGATGCTGACCCGCCATCTTCGGGACAAAGGGGCCATGAGGGCGGGCATATTCCTTGATAAAAAGGGAGCCATTGACAGGCTGAAGAGCCACCCCTCAATGAACGGTCTTGACCTTGCCTCAAAAGTAACATGCGAAGAGAAATATTTTTTCGGTGATAAAGCTGCAGGCAATCCTGACATTGCTGTGTACGATTTCGGAGTGAAGAAAAATATTCTGAGACTGCTGAAAGCATCGGGATTCAACGTGACAGTCTATCCTGCGAAGACTCCCCTTAAAGATGTTGTTGCAGATGGCGCGAAGGGTGTATTCCTTTCAAACGGCCCCGGCGATCCGGATGCAGTTGATTACGCTAAAGTTCTTGTTCAAGATATTGCCAAGGAGGGGATCCCATGCTTTGGAATATGCTTAGGTCACCAGATTCTTGGACTCGGCCTTGGCGGAAAGACTTACAAACTGAAATTCGGCCACAGAGGCGGGAACCAGCCGGTAATGAATCTCCCTACAGGGAAAGTGGAGATAACTTCACAGAATCACGGATTTGCTGTGGACATGGACTCTCTCAAGGGAAACACCGATATTGAGATTACTCACATGAATCTTAATGATAAAACAGTGGAAGGGCTGCGTCATAAAAAGCTCCCGATATTCTCGGTGCAGTATCACCCTGAAGCGTGCCCCGGCCCCAATGATTCACAGTACCTCTTTGATCAGTTCAGGAAGATGGTTTCGTAAAAGGAAAATTATTCCCTGTCCCAGTTATCAGCTTCATAGGCGAGCCTGTTAAGGCTCGCTTTCAGTTTTTTGCTCCTTTTATCCTTAGGCGGGAAATCATCATGTATATATTTCTCCATTGCCTTTACCGCTCTTTCAAGCGATGTATCTCCATCCATGTCATTGAAGTAGCTCATAATCAGCTCTCTTCCGGGATTGGAGAGTTTATGCTCTATGAGATTTTCCACCGCGTCAAAGAGTGCGTCTTTGAATTCTTCTTTGCTCAAAATTTGATCCTCCGGAAAGAATAAGAATATATTATTTTAAGCATGTCTACAATATTTTTCTATACTTTAGCAGCTGCCGACAGGTTTAGTTCGATGGGGTCATTGCGAGGAGCGATAGCGACGTGGCAATCTGTTCAGATTATAAACATTTTATTGTTAAAAATTACTATTTGTGTCATAAATAGATTATGACGCACATGGAAGTGCTAATGCCGCGGCTGCATGAACGTAGCGGAGCGGCCTTCACTCCCTGATGGTCGTTCACAATGACATGATTTAAATGATTCGTTATTTGCGAGAATTCGCTTTGAATTACATTTGATTTTTAAACAGTTACCGGAAAGTTTGTTGATTATTATAATCATCTCAATATTATAGCAAGAAGAGAAATTATCAGGTCAGGAAAAATAGCCGGTGAAAAAAAATATATTCATTGTATGCGCAATCTGGACTGCAATAACTGCTGCATCATTTTTATGGAACTACAGTAACGCGATTGATGAACAGCGTAAACTTGCTTTTCAGACAGCAAGAAGCTGTTTCCAGCAGATTGTCCTCTTCCGTTTCTGGAATGCCGCACATGAGGCAGTGTTTGTCCCTGTGACAAAATACAGTCAGCCTAACCCCTATCTGAATGTACCTTTACGTGATATTAAAGTGAATAAGGCTCTTACACTGACACAGATTAATCCGTCATATATGACCCGGCAGTTATCAGAAATTGCTTTAATGAAAGATGGAATAAAGTTCCGCATAACAAGCCTTAAACCGATAAGGCCCGCAAACAGGGCAACCCTTATTGAGGAGGCAGCGCTGAAAAACTTTGAGAAAGGTAGCGCTGAGGAGGGCGCAATAATCAAAAACGGCGACGGGAAAGCATTTTTCTACATGGCTCCACTCAGGACTGAGGCAGCGTGCCTGAAATGTCACGCAGTCCAGGGTTATAAAGAGGGTGATATACGAGGAGGTATCAGTGTTATACTCCCGTATATTCCGAGAATTCCACTTCTGATGATCTCCGCGGTTCACCTGTTCATGCTCTGCGCGGGACTGCTGGGGCTTGTACTGGCAGGATTTAAACTCTCCGATGCATATGCTGTTATACGGAGGCAGGCTGTATTTGACGCGCTCACAGGTATACCGAACAGGCACACTTTTTCCGAGAGAATACTTACTGAATTCAACAGAAGCCTGCGTGACGGCTACCCTCTCTCTATAATCATGGGCGACATTGACAATTTCAAGCTTTTTAACGACACTTACGGACACGGCGCCGGAGACGAATGCCTTAAGAGTGTGGCAAAATCTATTGAAAAATCATTGAAACGTCCCGGTGATTTCTGCGCCAGATATGGAGGTGAGGAATTTATAATTATTCTCCCCGCAACTGATCAGAATGGAGCAGTAAAAATTGCTGATGAAATCAGAACCAATATTTTTAACCTGAATATTCCGCACGAAAAATCTATCCCCATGCTGCGGGTATCCATAAGCTTAGGAGTTGCGACTAAAAATACCGGTGAACACATCTCACATGAGGTACTTTTGAAGATGGCTGATGATGCCCTGTATATTGCAAAGGAGAAAGGACGCAACAGGGCAGAGCATTATACTGAAAGCAGAGACTAATTTAACCTGCCCTTTATTACCTCGTAATTGAGTGAACTGAATCACCAAAGGCTGACCGTGACTCTCCGTTCCTGATAAAAGATACAGCAGTCTTAAAAAGCTTAATAACTGTAAGCCGGGGGATATCTTTCATACAGGGAAGTATCATTTTTCTCCTGATCTGGACAAAAGCCCCGGTTAATGATGTTACACAGAGTTTGCCATAGTGACTCGCTGAAATCTCGTCACCGTCGCGCAGGATAACATCACCGCTCCCGGGCCATGTAATCCACAGTGTCCCCCGGATGCATCTTACGATATAAGCTCCTCTACCAAAAGAAACAACCCTCCCCTTCTCAATATGCATTTTCATATCTTCAGCTTTCGTTTTAAACATGTACTGCTCCTCCATTTCTGAAAATCACGGCTGCTACTGCTGCTGTAATTTTTAAAAAAAATAGAATAAAATGATTTCAATTTACAGCAGCAGTTATAGCTTTTCCTCCGACTACAGAGTCTTTTTAAAGTTCACTGTGTCCTTTAATTTTAGTAAAACTGTGTCTTTATTTTTTTTCACCGGTATATAAACCTTCCATAAAAGAGGTCGGGATATGAAAATCACAAGGTATGAGCAGGTAGCTGAAAAAATACTGAATCTTATTGAGCACGGCGTCCTGAAGGAGGGGGAAAAGATACCATCCATGAGACAGCTTGCTGTTGAACTCGGCGTAAGCGTTAATACTGTAAAAGAGGCATACTGGACACTTGAAAAGCAGAACCACATAGAGGCTGTGCCACAATCCGGGTTTTACGTTAAAAAGAGGGCCAGGGAGTTTGAGTCTTCACTTTTTGATCCGGCACTAATGGATCCTCAACAGGTGGGCCTGTGCCAGATTTACGGCGCATTCCAGTATTCAGGAAAATACAGTCCTGAACTGAACCTGGGGCTGTCTAACCTGCACCCCGACTTCTGGCCTGTGGATAAACTCGGTAAATACATGCAGGAGGCGCTCCGCTACCACGACCATGACTCCTTCAGCTACGTGATGTCCCCCGGTTACCCGGAACTCCGCAAACAGATCGCCCGTCTTGGTCTTTCCGGCGGTATGGAACTGAATCCCGATGAGATAATAATCACTAACGGCTGCCATGAGGCTATTTTTCTTACTCTTATGACTGTATGCAAACCGGGGGACACTGTTGTTTATGAAAGCCCTATATACTTCAGTTCACTTCAGCTTCTTCAGCGGCTGAACCTCAAGCTTATTGAGATACCGGCATCCGCAAATGAAGGGATGAACCTGGACACTCTGAAATTTGTCCTGGACAACCATCCAGTTAAAGCAGTTTTTACTATTCCGAATTTCAATAATCCCCTGGGGTTCGTAATGCCTGATGCAAAGAAAAAAGAAATGGTGCAGCTTCTTGAAAAATATAAAGTTACTCTTATCGAGGATGACATCTACGGAGATCTCTTTTACGAAACAAGGCCATCTGCCTGTAAAAGTTATGACAAAAAAGGGAATGTTATACTCTGCTCATCAATCACAAAGACTGTTGCTCCGGGACTCCGCATAGGGTGGGTAGTCCCTGGTAAGGAATATTATGATGAAATTACGCGGCTTAAAACCCTGCTGAACATCTCAACTGCCGGGATAAACCAGATTGCAGCCGCGCGTTTTCTTAAGGAAGGGGGATATGACCGCCACATGAGGAATCTCCGTGTTGCACTTAAGTCACAGGTTGCAGAAGTGAGGAACTGTATTCTTGAGAATTTCCCTGCAGGAACTGAGGTTACAGAACCTTCCGGCGGCTCACTGCTGTGGGTAACTCTCCCGGAGGGGATCGATTCCCTTGAAATATATCATGACGCTTTGAAAAAAAATATACTCATTGCGCCGGGATGTTTATTCTCTCTTAGACAGAAGTATTCCAACTGTATGAGGATCAATGCCGGACACTGGAATGAAAAGATCCGGAAAGCAATTATTTACCTGGGGAAACTCTGCCGGGAATATAATTCAGAGAAGAGAGAACCGGTTTCATCTGATGAATGCCGGAAAGCAGCTGCTGAATAAAATCTTTCTGTTGACTATTTTTAACTGAAAGATTAAATTATAACAAATGGTGAAATGATTATCATCCCGTCATTTCGAACGCATGTGAGAAATCTAAATTGCTGAAATAATTATTATCAGAATGATACTCCGGTAATTAAACGAAAAAATCAGATTTCTCACCCGATGAAATGACGTGGGTTCGAAATGACAACTTAACGTAAAAATAAAATAGTATAATTCTATATATTACTATTAACCGGAGATCCCTTTAATGAAAATTCTCAGATGGTTTATTTCAGCCGCTATAAGTTCAGGAATATTCTCCATTCTTTTCGTCGTAGTAGATGCCGGTACACTTATATCCGCTTTACTCGGCGGCGCGGCATTCGCAGGGGGAGCTCTCCTCTTTGCCCCTGAAAAGATCGATCCCGCATTTGCGGCTGCTGCAAAGGATACAGGAATTGATCCGAAACAGATTAAAGGGATTATCTCCGGCGGGAAGAAAAAGATTAAGCTTATGAAGGGATTCACTGAAAAGATTGAAGATTCGGAAATCAACGCAGGAATTATTAAAGTCGCTGCCACAGCTGAAAGTATTTTCAGGAATTTTCAGAAAGACCCGAAGGATATTAAGGCAGCACGGCAGTTCATCACATACTATATGGATGCAGTAATTAATGTTCTGCGGCAGTACTCGGCCATCCCTGAAGGTGCTGCGGGGAAAAAAGATTTCAGGAAAAAGGTTATAGAGCTCCTGACAACAGCAAATAAAAGTTTTGAAAAGCAGCTGGCCAGGCTTTACGAAGATGATTATCTCAACCTTGCCAGCGAAATGAGCGTCCTTGAAAAAACATTAAAATCAGAAGGGATGATGTAATCCCGCATCTTCACTTCTCAGTAAGCAGCATAACCTCAACTCGCTTAAGCCTGTTATCGTATTCACGTTCAGATTCATCCGTGAGCCGCGAAAGTGGTTCCCCTGAACCTACTCCATTAGTTCTGATCCTGTTGGGGTCCATTCCGTAACTTGTGACAAAAATCTTTTTTACAGCCTCAGCCCTTACGCGGGAAAGTTCAGAATTTGCCGAAGGGTCGCCTTTCAGCCCTGAATGCCCCTTAACAAGAACCCTGAAATTAGGATAGTGCCTTATGCTTTCAACAATCTCCTTTATCTGCTCCTGGCCGCTTTCATCGATCATTGACGTCCCGCTTCTGAAAGTTACAGGGCGTATTTTCAGGCTCCCGACTACAGAAAGGCTGAGCCATTCTCTGTCAGATATCTGTGCGAACCTTCTATTGAGTGACTGATCTGAAGCAGAACTGTCATCACCAGGCTTCGTTACTCCGCCGTATAAAGAAGCTATAAAAGCGGAATTAATAACAGTATAGGGATCATTATCAATGAGAGGATTAGATGAAAAATCTTTATTTTCAATCAGTATCTTCAGTGTTGAGTTTATTGCATCAACAATTTCGGGCTGTTTATGCTGGCTCTTTGTTGTGAGTCCGAACCAGGTGGTATTTTCCGCGTAATTTATCCACTTCACGCCTTTCAGCATATACTCTACTTTTTTTTCAGCAATTGAAAGATGAGCGGTAATGTCCTGCTTCAGACGCAGAGGTGAGGATCGGTAATAATTCATCGTCTCAAAATATTTCCTCAGGAGGAGATTAACAAGCTCCGGTTTCTGCTTCGCGAAGTTCCGGTTTACAAGGAGTATGTCAACAATCAGATTTTCAATATCCTCCGACCCGATAAGCTTAACAACACCGGGGTCAGATAATGCCTCTGTAACATGGGGTTCCCATATTGCAGCGCAGTCAACTCCCCTCTTCATGAATTTTTCATAACCCTCTTCCGCGCCATTAACTTCAACGCGCCATTTAGTATCTCCTGAAGCAAAGAGCGGGATATCGAAGTGCGAAGAAATGGCTTTAAGGAGATGCTCACTTGGCGATGCCGGCGTAAAAGCTATGGTAAACTTCTGTTTTGTTTTAAGAGCTTCAATATTCTGAACCGAATCTTTCCATGCTACTACAGCATCCCCCCCTTTAGACTGATCAAGAACAGCAATTATTGCTCCGGGATATTTCACACTCTTCCCGTTCAGCAGATATGAATCAACCGTACAAACCGCAAAATCGATCTCTCCATCTTTAAGCATCTTCATCCTTTCGGGATAATCAGCTTTATCATCAATAACTTTTATCCTGTATCCCTCATCCCTCATCATTGTTCCAAAAACCGGGGATTTAAAATAGAAGTATCCGATCCAGCTGTCCAGGGCTATTGAAATTTCACCTTTAAGTCCCTTCGCGTCACTTGTGCTGAAAGTGATCTCCTTTACTGCTTCTTTTTTTTCAAAGAAAACGAAGATCCCTCCGCCTATTACAGCTGCAAGTATGGCAAGTCCTGCTAATCGTTTAAGTTCCTGCATATTAAAAATCCGTTACAGTAAAATTTTCTGTTTCAGCAAGCACGCTATCGAGTCCTTTTGACAGCTCTTCAAAATTTTCAGCCGCTTTGTAGTATATTCTTCCCGGCTGGTTCAACGCGTGCCCTGTGCCTATCTTCAGGCCTATTGTATGGATAGCTATCGGGGTTTCCCTGAGTATCTGGTCAACGGCATACCCCATCTTATTCCCGTCAGTGGCCTGCCCGTCTGTTAGTATTATAAGACTATATTCTCCATAGCCCATCTGCTTTTTTGCCTGGAGGCCCAGCTTCTGATAAGCTATCTCTATACAGCTGCCGAGAGGAGTATTCCCTCCCGCCTTGATCTTATTCACTTCTTCAATAATCTTATTTTTCGGAGATCCAAGAGGAGCACGTTCATGAAATCCATTGGCATCAAAGGACGTAAGACCTATATTCGATTTATCAGGAATTATTTTAATAAACCTGACAAAGGCCTTTTTTGCAATCTCAATTTTTTCACCAGCCATACTTCCTGAGCCATCAAAGATTATATAATAATTTCTGGCACCTGTCCGTTTAAGATCCACTTCAACTTCATCTTTTATTGATGGAGGGGGCCATGTTTCCTCAGCAACAGCTTCACTGAGTCCCCCGTCCTCAGAACTAAAGACTTTTTCCGCTTCGTTCTCTTTACCGCATGAAAGAACAGCGAAGAAGATAATCAGCAGAAAAAAAATGATTAACTGTTTCATAAACACCCCCGGTTACTGCAGCGGGCGGAAAACCTGCTCCTCCGCCTCAACCTGAAGTACTTTAAACTGAACCCTCATATTCTGATGCCACTCATTCTCATTCTGCGGCACACCAAACTTCGGAGCATCAATGCCGTGCCCTATTATATTAAACTGCGATGTGTCAAGGGTTATACCTTTTGATGATGCATACTTAACGATCTCTGTTCTTGCGGAGTCAGCCCTGCTGTAGCTGAGATTTTTTGCCGCCTGTCTTATCTTTTTAAGAACCAGTTCGTCAGAGCCCTCCTTCTGCTTGCGGAGGAACCCCATGGGATCTGTATGCCCTTCAATTGTGATTAGCGCCCCCCCGTAAGTTGAAGCGAAATCAATAACACGGTCAAACTCCTGTTTATATTGCGAGACAGGAAATGAATTCTGGTTAGGCTTAAAAAATATTTCAAATGAAAACAGAGCCTCACCGCTTCCGCTGAGTCTTTCAGCCACCTGTGAAGCTTTCCCGGCATCGAACCTGGTGACCCTGACATCTGACGCATATTTTAATCCCTCCCTCAGTTCATTATAGTCCCAGCCTGCCACTGATATTTCTGAAGTTTTCCCCAGGAGCCCCAGCACCATTAGCGATTCCTGGATTTCAGAAGTCAGTTTTCTGTAGTTCCTCGGGAAATTGCTGTCAGAGAAGAACCTTACATTCCCCGCATAACCTGCAATATTTGCATCAGTATACATCCCCTTCACATCCTCAACAGCACCGGCATCATCAAGAAGAAGCTTACCGCTCACTGAAAGCAGAGTCTTCGTTTCTGCTGAATCCTTTTTATTTATAAGATCCCGTACCTGCTCTTCCGCTTTAAGGAGAGCCTTAACGAATCCTTTAACCTTATCTTTGTTCTTTTCAAAATAGTCTCTTCGGACCGCATACACATCGCTGATAATCCGGTCAGCTGTTTTTGTAGAAAGAAGGATTTTTGCACCCTTAACCGAATCCTCTGCACCTGTACCCACAGTACCCTGAGAAGTAAGGGCAAGCGCGTCAGGTATAATTACAAAAGCGGCATCCATGTCGCTGCCGGAGAATTTTGACATAGGTGTGTCACCTTTTGAACCAACAAGGTCATTTGTCCAGACAATCGAAACCTCTGTCGGCTTAACCTGAGCGTCTTTAAGCAACTTAAGCATATAATCCACATGCGGGCCGCCGCGCTGAATCGCGATCCTCTTCCCCTTCAGATCTTTTACGCTTCTGATCCCGCTCCGTACAACAAGAGCGTCACCACCTGCTGACCATGAATGCTGAAAAATAAGAACAGGCTGTGCAGCAGCACTTGTTCCTAATTTATCCAGTGCCATATTAAGCATACCCATTGTGCCCCGGAGAAATACAATTTCACCCTTCAGGTACATATCCACCTGCCTGTTAAAATCATCCTCTCTGAAGAGATCAATTGAGAGTCCGGCTTCATCAAAAAGCGACCCCTTGATAGTCTTCGAATTTTTTCCGTTAGCGTGGATAGTAATAATGTCTGCGCCCCATGCAATCAGGGGAACCTTAAGTGCATCACCCCCTTTAAGCTCGCCCACTTCGGGATCAATTTCCCCCTCCGGTGTTTTCTTTTTACATCCGGAGAAAGGGAA
>ERZ795053.1348-NODE-1348-length-31165-cov-7.049148_pt1 | contig 31165 bp, 26 predicted proteins | sample MGYA00375137_ERZ795053 | MGnify/ENA primary metagenome ERZ795053 (study PRJEB30182, sample SAMN05720284) | activated sludge metagenome | isolation source: Anaerobic digester | place: Hong Kong | collected 2014-12-17 ...
ACGGCGGCTACCACGCGGCCAAGGAGGAGCAGGGCAAGATGGAGGCCCGGATCCGGCAGATCACCCAGCTGCTCGAGACCGCGGTCGTCGGCGAGACGCCGCCGGCCGACGACGGGATCGTCGAGCCCGGCATGGTCGTCACCGTCGAGATGTTCGACGAGGAGGAGACCTTCCTGCTCGGCCACCGCGAGATCCAGGATCACACCGACCTGCACGTCTTCAGCGAGGTCAGCCCGCTGGGTGCTGCGGTCAACGGCAAGAAGGCCGGCGACACGGTGACCTATGAGGCGCCCAACGGCAAGACCGTGACGGTGAAGATCCTCAAGGCTTCGCCCTACACGAGCTGACCGGCCGGCTCATCGGGTCAGCCGCGCCCTCAGCGCAGTCGGTAGCCGGCCTCGGCCAGCGCCGTGAGCACCTGCTCGCGGTGCTCCGGCCCGCGGGTCTCCACCTCGACGGCGATCTCCACCTCGTCGACCCCGAGGCCGGTCTCGGTGCGCACGTGGTCGACCTCGATGACGTTGGCATTGACCGCGGCGAGGTCGGCGATCAGTCGGGCCAGTGAGCCGGGTCGGTCCGGCATCCGCACGGTCACCTCGAGATAGCGCCCGCCGGCGACCAGACCGTGCCGGATGATCCGCAGCAACAGCAGCGGGTCGATGTTACCGCCGGACAGCACGGCGACGATCGGCCCCGGCACGCCCTCGCCATGCTCGAGCAGCCAGGCCACGGCGGCCGCTCCGGCCGGCTCGACGACCTGCTTGGCGCGCTCGAGCAGGAAGACGACGGCACGCGACAGCGACCCCTCGCTCACCGTGACGACCTCGTCGACGAGGTCGTCGACGATGCCGAAGGGGACGTCGCCGGGTCGGCCCACGGCGATGCCGTCGGCCATCGTCTGCATGTGGGCGAGCGGCACCGGCGCACCGGCGGCGAGCGACGCCGGATAGGCCGCGGCCTGCTCGGCCTGCACGCCGATGATCCGGATGTCGGGTCGGAATGCCTTGACCGCGAGGGCGATTCCGGCGACCAGCCCGCCGCCACCGGTGCTCACGACGATCGTCTCCACCTGGGGCACCTGCTCGAGGATCTCGAGTCCGCAGGTGCCCTGGCCGGCGACGATGTCGGCGTGGTCGAAGGGGTGGATGAGGATCGCGCCGGTCCGCTCGGCGTAGGCGTGCGCCTCGACGAGCGCCTCGTCGAGGGTCTGACCGTGCAGCTCGACCTCGGCGCCGTAGCCGCGGGTGGCCGCAAGCTTGGGCAGGGCGGCACCGGTCGGCATGTAGACCCGCGAGCGGATGCCGAGCAGGCTGGCGGCGAGGGCCACGCCCTGGGCGTGGTTGCCGGCGCTCGCTGCGACGACGCCGCGTGACTTCTCGGCCTCGGACAGTCGGGAGATCCGCGTATAGGCGCCGCGGATCTTGAACGATCCGGCCCGCTGGAGGTTCTCGCACTTGAGGTGGACGTCGACGCCGAGCCGGTCGGTGAGCCCCCGGCTGAACTCCATCGGCGTCGTGCGGATGACTCCGGTGAGCAGGGTGCGCGCGGCGTGCACGTCGGCCAGCGTGACGGGTGGTCCGCTCGGCGCTGAGGGGTCGCTGGCCATGGTCGGCAGGCTACTGCGCCGCGCGCCGCGCAGCGGCCGTCGCCGCGCCCGGATGACTGTCGGCCAGCAGGCCCGCCACCACGAGCTGGTATGCCGCGTCGACGGCCACCCGGGCGTGCCGGGGCGTGCGCCACCCGCCGCCGGTGTCGTCGGCGACGGCGTGCAGGAGGGTGGCGACCTCGTCGGTATCGTTGTGGCGCAAAGCTCCTCCCGAACCGAGGACGAGCCCGACGTCGGTCAGCGGGCGGGGCTGTTCACCGGGCGCGGCCGGTCGGCCGTGCCGGCGCACGGCGATGGTGGCGGCGAGCCGGGCGAGCTCGAGGTCGAGCTGCTGCTCCTCGGTCGTGGTCGGCAGGTGGTCGGGCGCGGTGGTGAGGCGCGCGGCATACCGGGGGAGTGCGGACGAGGTCTCGAGGCGCTCGCGGGCGGCGGCCTCGAGCACCCCGGCGGCACTCCAGCGCATGCCGAGGTCGGCCTCGACGGTGCGCTCGTGGGTGAGGTGGGCGACGACGTCGCGGCGCAGCCCGGCGTCCTCGCCGGTGGGGACGACGGCCGAGTAGACGTCGGTTGTCGCGCCGCCGACGTCGACGACGAGGACGTCGTGACCGAGCGCGTCGGCGAGGACCTCCACTCCGCGCAGCACTGCGTCGGGCGTCGCGGCGCGCACGAGTCGGGGGAAGGCGGGGTCGCGGGACAGGCCCTTGCCGCCGATGACGTGCCGGAGGAAGGCCTCGCGGATCGCCGCGCGGGCGCTCATCGGAGCGACGACGCCGATCTCGGGCAGCACATTGTCGGCGAGCACGTGGGTGCGCCCGGCGGCGGTCAGGGTGGCGGCCACCTCGTCCCTGGCGTCGACGTTGCCGGCGACGACGACGGGTATGCCGCGTGGCAGCCGGCTCGTGGCGAGCCGAGTCGCGTTGTGGCGCAGGATCTCTGCGTTGCCGCCGTCCGTGCCGCCGACGAGCAGGACGAGGTCGGGGCGGGCGTCGCGCAGGGCGCCCAGGCCGGTCGCGTCGAGGGGCCCGGCGCTCACGTGCACGACGCGGGCGCCGGCCGACAGCCCGACCCGGTGGCCGGCCTCGGCGGTGACCTGTCGCTCATAGCCGACGACGGCCAGCCGCAGCCCGCCGCCGGCGCTCGAGCAGAGCAGCCACTCGGCGTCGCGGCCCGGGGTGGGGGACAGCCCGAGGCGCTCGGCGAGTCGGCGGACGCCGTCCATGACCTCGGGGCGACCGGTGCCGACGCCGTGGGTCGTCGTCGTCTCGGCGCGGCCGAGCAGCTCGCCGGTGGGCAGCGCGACGAGCGAGGCCTTCGTGAAGGTCGAGCCGACGTCGACGACGAAAGCCGCTGTGGTGGAGGGTTGCTCGCTCACCCGTGGATGTCGAGCGCCTCGCGCAGGTCGGCGATCAGGTCGTCGGAGTCCTCGATGCCGACCGAGAGCCGGACCAGGTCGCCGGGCACCTCGAGGGCGGTGCCGACGACCGAGGCGTGGGTCATCCGGCCGGGGTGCTCGATGAGGGACTCGACACCGCCGAGGGACTCGCCGAGGGTCCACAGCCGGGTGGCGGCGACCGCCTTCACGGCAGCGTCCTCGCCGCGGCGCAGCCGGAAGGAGATCATCCCGCCGAAGCGGCGCATCTGCCGCGCGGCGACGTCGTATCCGGGGTGGGAGTCCAGGCCGGGATAGCGGACCTCGCTGACCGCGTCGTGGCCGAGCAGGAAGTCGACGACCCGCTCGGCGTTGTCGCAGTGCCGCTCCATCCGGACGGCGAGGGTCTTGAGGCCGCGCAGCACCAGCCAGGCGTCGAAGGGGCCGGCGATGGCCCCGATCGCGTTCTGGTGGAAGCCGATTCGCGTCGCGACATCCTCGCCGATGTCGTCGTCGGCAGCGGCTTGGACCCCTGCCCCGACGACGACGGCGCCGCCGACGACGTCACTGTGCCCACCGGCATACTTCGTCGTGCTGTGCGTGACCACGTCGGCGCCGAGCGCGAGCGGCTGCTGCAGATAGCTCGTCGCGAAGGTGTTGTCGACGACGAGCAGCGCCCCGGCGGAGTGCGCGATCTCGGCGATCGCGGCGATGTCGGCGATGCCGAGCAGCGGGTTGGAGGGCGTCTCGACCCAGATCGCGCGGGTCTGGCCGGGGCGGACGGCGGCGCGGATCGCGTCGAGGTCGCCCATCGGCGCGACGGTGTGCTGGACGCCGTGCGGGCGGGCGACCCGGTTGACGTAGCGGTAGGTGCCGCCGTAGGCGTCGTCGGGCACGACGAGATGGTCGCCGGGCCGGGCGAGTGAGCGGATGACGCAGTCCTGGCCGGCCAGGCCCGAGGCGAAGGCGAAGCCGCGCGCGCCGCCCTCGAGCGAGGCGAGGCAGGTCTCGAGTGCGGTGCGGGTGGGGTTGGCCGAGCGGGAGTACTCGTAGCCGCTGCGCAGCCCGCCGATGCCGTCCTGCTTGTAGGTCGACACCTGGTAGATGGGCGGCACGACCGCCCCGGTGAGCTCGTCGGCCTCCTGGCCGGCATGGATGGCCCGGGTCGCAAAACCCTGCTGCTGCTTGTCGTGCGGGGTCGCCGTCATGGTCGCCCAGCCTATGCCGCGCCGACCGTCCGGACCGGCGGGTCGCTCAGCGCCGGACGCAGTCGTGGACGAGCACGGCATAGGCCTCGGTCGTCGTCTTGACGGTGGCGTCGAGCCACACGTCGCGCTCGGCCGCGGCGGGGGCATCGATCTGCACCGAGCCGACGACGTTCTTGCGCAGGTCCTGGGCCTGCACGGTGCACACGGCGGCGGTCGTCGGCGGCTTGTGCACGACGAAGCTGATCGTCGCCGTGCGGGGGTCGACGATCGAGAAGGTGCGGGTCGTGACGGTGATCCGGTCGGCCTGCACGACGAAGACCTGCCAGCTGGCCAGGCCGATGACCGCCAGGGTGAAGGCCACGCCCAGCGCCCACCACTTGCCGGTGCCGGGTGCGGGTCGCCAACCGGGCACGGTGACCTGCCTTCCTCGAACGGGTGGAATGATGTCCACGGTATCCGTCTTCCGAGACGCTCCTGACATCCGACCCGAGGACTTGACCGCTCGTATGCCGCCGACGACGCACCACACGCACGAGGGCTACCGGCTGCTCGCCGTGCACGCCCACCCCGACGACGAGTCGAGCAAGGGCGCTGCCGCCACCGGCAGGTACGTCGCGGCCGGCGTGCGGGTCATGGTCGTCTCGTGCACCGGTGGTGAGCGCGGCGACGTGCTCAACGAGAAGCTCAAGGACGACCCGCACATCCTGCGCGACATCGCCCAGGTCCGCCGCGACGAGATGAAGGCCGCCCAGCAGGCCCTCGGCTGCGAGCACACCTGGCTCGGCTTCGTCGACTCGGGACTGCCCGAGGGCGACCCGCTGCCGCCGCTGCCCGAGGGCTGCTTCGCGCTCGAGCCGATCGAGGTCACCGCCGAGGCCCTCGTGCGGGTGATCCGCGACTTCCGCCCGCACGTCGTGACGACCTACGACGAGCAGGGCGGCTACCCCCACCCCGACCACATCATGACCCACACGGTGACCATGGCGGCCTTCGCGGCGGCCGGCGACCGCGCGGCATACCCGCATACCGGTGAGCCCTGGCAGCCGCTCAAGCTCTACTACAACCAGTCGCACTCGGGCGGGCGGATCCGCGCCTTCCACGACGCGCTGCTCGCCAACGGCCTGGAGAGCCCGTATGCCGAGTGGGTCGCCAACATCGAGAAGCGCGGCACCCGGACCATCACCACCCGCGTGCCGTGCGCCGACTTCTTCGACGTGCGCGACCGGGCGCTGCTCGCGCACGCGACCCAGGTCGACCCGGACGGCTGGTGGTTCCGCTTCCCGCGCGACCTCGAGCGCGAGGTGTGGCCCACCGAGGACTTCGAGGCGGCCGTGTCCTACGTGCCGATTGCGGCGGGCGAGGACGACCTCTTCGCCGGACTTCCGGCCCCTGCCGACGCCGACGCGCTCGCGGGGCAGACCGGGCTGGAGATCGTCTACGACGGAAGGGTGGCGCACTGATGGGACCTGTCCCGACCGACCCGAACATCGGCCCAGGAGTGGGGGCGTTCGTCGTCTTCTTCTGCATGGCCGTCGCGCTCTACTTCCTCATGCGCAACATGAACGCGCGGATGCGCCGCATGTCCTACCGCGAGCGTGACCGGATCGCGGCGCTCGAGGCCGAGGAAGCGGCGAAGAAGCAGGCCAAGGGCGAGGGAACCCACCCTGCCTGACCCCGCGCTGCCCACCGATGTCGCCGTCGCGGCATGCGGGTTGGGGCGGTCGTCGCGGCGCCGGCAGCCGCGGGCTCAGCGCAGCCCGAGGGCCGCCGCGGGCACCGCGCCGGTGGCGGTCAGCGCCACCGCGACGTAGTGGACGACGAAGGCGGCCACCGTGAAGGCGTGGAAGACCTCGTGGAAGCCGAACCAGCGCGGCCAGGGGTTGGGGCGCTTGGTGCCGTAGACGACGGCGCCGAGGGTGTAGAGGACGCCACCGACGACGATGAGGGTCATCACGGCGGGGCCTCCGCCGGCGAGCAGCGGGCCGAAGTAGAAGACGGCGACCCAGCCGAGGGCGACGTATGCCGGCACGCCGAGCCAGCGTGGGGCGTCGGGCCACAGGGTCTTGAAGGCGACGCCGGCCAGGGCGCCGGCCCAGACGACGACGAGCAGCGTGCGGGCCTGCTCGGCAGGCAGCAGCAGCAGCGCAAAGGGCGTGTAGGAACCGGCGATGATGAGGAAGATGTTCGAGTGGTCGAGCCGCTTGAGCAGGCTGGCCGCCCGGCGCCCCCAGGTGAAGCGGTGGTAGACCGCCGAGGTCCCGAAGAGCAGCGCCGCGCAGGCCGTGAAGACCGCCGCGCCCACCTTGGCCTTGCCCTCCGGGGCGAGCCAGACGAGGGAGAGGCCGGCGAGCAACGCCACCGGGAAGGTGCCGGCGTGCAGCCAGCCGCGCAGCTTGGGCTTCACCGCGGCCGTGACGCTGTGGGACGTGTCGTTCATACAACGAGGATAACTTACGGTTCCGTAACTTACGAGTCCGTAGGTTGTGAGTCGCGTCGCTCCGATGTGGTGCGGCCGCCGAGTGGACCATCCCACGCCGAGTGGACCATCACCCGATCCCAGCTGCGCGGGTCGTGCACGTCGTCACCACGCGGCATACCGGCGCGCGGAGTAGCGTGGTCCCGTTCGTCAGGCAGCGGCGGAGAGGGGATGGGCGGTGGGGCTGAGCGACGTCGTGTACGGCGCCTATGAGCGACGGCTGGCGCGTCGCCTCGACCGGCGGTCCGTGCCTCGACACGTGGGGGTCATGCTCGACGGCAACCGTCGCTGGGCCAAGGCCAACGGCTTCGACACCGCCGACGGCCATCGCGCAGGGGCCGGCAAGATCAAGGACCTGCTGGACTGGTGCGAGCAGGCGGGCGTCGAGCTCGTGACGCTGTGGCTGCTCTCGACCGACAACCTCGATCGTGACGAGCGCGAGCTGGCACCCCTGCTCACGATCATCGAGGACGCCGTCACCGAGCTGGCGGCCGCCAAGCGGTGGCGGCTGCACCCCATCGGGGCGCTCGACCTGTTGCCCGACCCGACCGCCGAGACCTTGCGGCAGGCCGAGCGCGACACCCGCGACGTCAAGGGCCTCACCGTCAACGTCGCGGTCGGCTACGGCGGGCGGCGCGAGATCGCCGATGCGGTGCGGCACCTGCTCATCGAGCACGCCGCCAAGGGCACGCCGATCGAGGTCATCGCCAAGAACGTGTCGGTCGAGGAGATCGCCGGCCATCTCTACACCCGTGGCCAGCCGGACCCCGACCTGGTGATCCGCACGTCGGGGGAGCAGCGGCTCGGCGGCTTCCTGCTGTGGCAGAGCGCCAAGAGCGAGTTCTACTTCTGCGAGGCCTATTGGCCCGACTTCCGGCACGTCGACTTCCTGCGGGCCTTGCGCTCCTACACGAGCCGGGAGCGTCGCTTCGGCAAGTGACGCCGCCCGCGGCCGGGGTGGTCAGCTACCGGACAAGCGCTCGCAGCACGCACGAAACGCCCGCTGGCAGCGGGCGTTTCGCGGTGGTGGTGCCGGACGTGTGGTGCCGGACGTGTGGTGCCGGACGTGTGGTGCCGGACGTGTGGTGCCGGAAGCGACCCTCAGTTGCCGCAGGGGCTGACGTTGCGCCAGTTGACGATCGTGTCGGCCACCTGCTGCTGGCCGGTCGCGCCGTAGGCGAGGGTGAGCTGCCGGTTGGCGATCTCGCCGCAGCTGCCGTCCTTCTCGACGTAGTCCCACGAGCCGAGGGCGTACTTGTAGTCGATCTGGGTGCCCTCCTTGCCGGTGAGGGTGATCTGCCAATGGGTCGCGTCGACCCGGGTGAGCGCCACGCCGCCGGGGTTCCACTCCGGCAGCCCGCCGTCGAGACGGTTGAGGAAGCCGGCGATGTGCACCTGGCGCCCGGTGCCGTCGGTCGAGGCCGGCACGGTGACCGTGAAGGTGACGGACACACTCCGCACCGCCGCGACGATCGTCACCTGCTCGCTCCACCCCGACCGGTTGAGCGAGGTGTCGACAGCGCGCACGACGTAGTCGTAGGACGTGTTCTCGGCGACCGTCGAGTCGGCGAAGCTCGTCGAGGTCGTCTGGCCGACCACCTCGTATGCCGCGCCGCTGCCGGTCACCCGGCGGCCCACCTCATAGCCCCACACACCGACATCGTCGGTCGCCGCGGTCCAGGCGAGCTCCGCGGCATACGGCGCGGCGCTCACCATGTGCCCGCCGGTCGGCGGCAACGGCGCCGTGCTGTCCGTCGACGCGGTGACGGTGAGCCGGCCGCGCTGGGTGGCAGCCAGCCCGTCGAGCCCGGCATACACCCAGGTGGCCCCGCCGGTGACGCTGTAGCGGTAGAGGTAGTCGTAGCTGCCGACCGCCGGAGGCAGCAGGGACGCGACGTACTCGTCGTTGTCGCCCCGATCGCCGTTGAAGCTCGCCGGCACCCAGGACCACGCGGCCGCGCCGGTGCCGGCCGGGTCGCTGCCCACGGGCCCGAAGCCGACCTCGGCGAGGATCCCCGGCGCCTGGCCCGGCTGGCTGGTCACGCCGTCGACCCAGATCTGGCCGTAGACGTTGTCGGTGCGGGTGGTGGCCGAGATGGTGTGGGTGAGGGTCGGCGGCCACTGCAGGTTGGCCCACCCGATCGTCACGTGCGGGATGCCCGCGACCTCGTTGCTGGAGGCGCCCTCGTTGCCGGCCGCGTCGACCCCGCGCACGACGACGTAGTAGCGCTGGGTGTTGACCAGACCGGTCACGGTGTATGCCGTGCCGGTCACCGGCGCCGAGTTGGCCTTGACCCACCCGCCACCGGTCACCGGCGACAGGTAGACATTGAAGGAGACCGCGTCCGGCACCGCCGACCAGCTGAGCGCGAGCGTGCCGGAGCCCTCGACCGGATCCGCGAGCCGCGGCGCTGCCGGTCCGGCCAGGTCGGTCACGCCGGTCTGCAGCAGCGCGCCGCCGAGGGCGGGGAGGGTGAGCGTCACCATGCCACCCGCCACGCGGACCTGCTGGCCGGTGGCCGGGGCACCCGAGCCCACGGCATACCGGACGGTGAGCGTCGTGCCGTCGGGCAGTGTGCCGGCCACCGGGATGGTGAGGGTGCGCTGGCTGTTCGAGACGTTGAGCGCCACGAGCGCTCCGCGGGTGGGGGTGCTGCGTGCGTAGGCGATGGTGCCGGCCGCGTCGTCGGCGAGCAGGAAGCGCAACGCACCCTGGGTCAGCGCCGGCTCGGCCCGACGAGCCGCCGCGAGCGTCGAATAGTGCTGGTAGAGAGCCATGTCCGGCTTCCCGTCGCGGATGTCCTCCCACGGGTAGGCGCGCCGGTCGTCCGGGTCGTCGGCGCCGGTGAGCCCGACCTCGTCGCCGTAGTAGACGGTGGGCATGCCCGGCACGGTGTACTGGATGAGCGAGGCCAACCGCACCCGCTGCTTGCCGACGGCCAGCGCGGTCGGCGCCTCCCGCCCGGTCCGGCTGTAGTCGCCCTGGGTGAGCGACCAGAGCAGGCGCTCGGTGTCGTGGCTGTCGAGCAGGTTCATCAGCGTCGTGTATGCCGCGTCCGGGTAGTCCTCGCGCTGCGACTCCATCCGGTTGCGGAACTCGGTCGGCGTGATCTGGCGTCCGCTGTCGGCGAAGCCCTTGCTGTCGAAGGGCTGTGGTGCGAGCAGGGCGATGACCGCGTCGCGGAACCGGTAGTTCATCGTCGTGTCGAGCCGGTCGCCGCGCAGCATCCGCAGCAGCGTCGAGTCCTTCTGCCAGGTCTCGGAGATGGTGAGCGCCTGCGGGTTGGTCGCCTTGACCTGCTGGCGGAAGCTCTCCCAATAGCCCGCCGGGAAGCTTGCGTCGCCGGAGACGTCCATCCGCCAGCCCTCGGCGCCGGCGCGCAGCCAGAGCTTGGCGATGGCATCGGGAGCGGTGAGGAAGTAGGCCTGCACCTCGGCATTGGTCTTGGTGAGCACCGGGATCGAGTCGAAGCCGAACCAGCCCTCGTAGCTCATCGTGTTCGGTCCGCCCGGGCCGGCGCACGGTCCGCCGGACTGGGCTGTGAAGGTGAACCAGGAGCGCCAGGGGGAGTCCACGGACTCGCACGCGCCGACCGTGTCGTAGTGGTGGTAGCGGTCGAAGAAGGGGCTGTCCGAGGACAGGTGGTTGAACACGCCGTCGAGCACGATCCGGATCTTCAGCTCCTTGGCGTGCTTGACGAGGTTGTCCCAGTCCTTCTGGGTGCCGAAGTAGGGGTCGATCCGGCGGTAGTCCTGAGTGTCGTAGCCGTGGTTGGAGCCGCTGTCGAAGATCGGGTTGAGGTAGATCGTGGTGATGCCGAGGATCTTGAGGTACTCGAGATTCTGGTCGACGCCCTTGAGGTCGCCGCCCTGGTAGTCGCGACCGCGCGGCGTCTCCTTGCCGTCGGCTGACCAGGCCGGGGCCGGCCCCCATCGCCACGGGCAGCTCGCCGCGGTGGCGCCGGCGTAGTTGCGGCAGTAGCCCTCGGGCAGGGTGCCCCACGGCAGCGCGAGCACCGGGTCGTCGTAGCGGACGTCGCCGGTCTTGGGGTCGTTGTTGGCCCGGCCGTTGCGGAAGCGGTCCGGGAAGATCTGGTAGACGACGGCGTCGCGCGCCCAGGCGGGGGAGGTGAAGCCGGGCACCGAGTACATCAGCGCATAGCTCTGGTCGATCGGGCTGGCCGTGGCCTTGCCCGGTCCGCCGTCGAGCGCCGGCGTGTCGTCGGCGTAGTAGACCGTCTTGGTGCCGTCGGTGACGACGAAGCGATACCAGTAGTTGTCCGGGCGGGCACTGGTCACCGGGTAGGCCCAGTAGTCGCAGGTGTATGCCGCGAGCGCGGCGTCGTAGCACGACACCCCGGACGCCACCCGGGTCATCGCCCGGGTGCTCGCCCCGTTGGCCTCGAGCGAGTAGAGCCGCACCCCGACCGAGGACACGTCGTCGTGGAAGGTGCGCAGCCGCAAGGTCACCGGCGTGCCGGCGGTGACGACGCCGCCGGGGGTGCGGTAGAGGGTGTCGCGGGAGTCGTGGCGCAGTCCGTCGAACCACACGTCGTTGTCGAGCTTCGGCGAGGCCGACGAGACGGTGACGGTGAGCACGTGGGTGGCCGCGGCATACGCGAAGGTGACCGTGTCGGTCGGGGCGGTCACGGTGAAGGTGACGTTCGGCCCGTTGGGGACGCCGCCGGCGCCGTAGTTGACGTCCCACGACTGGCCCAGGGCCGCCTTCGCCTCGTAGGCGCCGGCCGGGATGCCGGTGGCCGTGAAGGTCGCGATCCCGTCGCCGTCGGGGTCCTGCAGCCAGGAGCGCAGGCAGTCGGGCTGCCAGTCGTCGGGGCAGCCGATCTCGGACTGGTAGCTGCCCGGTGCGGTGACGATCGGGTGGTCGGGGGTGCTCGCGAGGACGAGGTGGGTGTGGTCGGAGTAGACGAAGGTGACCGTGGTCGGCGCGGCGAGGTCGAGCGCGATGTTCGCCCCTCCGGCGACGGCGCCGGCGCCGTAGTTGACGTCCCACGAGCCGCCCAGCGCGACCTTGAACTCCCAGCTGCCGGCCGGCACGGTGAACGTCGCCTGATAGGCGTCGTCGGCGGCGTCGAAGACGAGCGTGCTCGCCGTGCAAGCGGGGTCCCAATCGCCGGCGCACCCGAGCTCGCTCTGCAGGCTGCCGACCAGCGTCACCGTGGTCGGGGCCGCCTGGGCCGCCAGCGGGGTGACCGTCAGCAGGCCGGCAGCGAGCGCCAGCGCGCCGAGCAGGACGAGCCAGGGGTGAGCGGGCCGTGTGGTGGGCATCGGTGCCTCGAATCCGGGAGAGCGGCTGCTATCCGCGCCACCCTAGCCCCGGCCACCGACAGCGTGGGGGTTGTCAGCGATCGGGTTGCATCACTCCCACGTCGGCGCGGTGGTCGCCCGGGGCTGCTGGGGTGCGCTGCGGACGACCGGCGGGTGACGCCCGGCCGACGCGGGCATGAAAGCTTGCTCGCCCCGCGCGACACGCCAGCGCACGCGGCGCCGGTATGCCGCGTTGCGGCGCCGGCGCGGCATACCGTGATGTGACGCAGGGCACCCGCGTGAGGGGCGCGGCGCCCACCGACTGCAAGGAGTGGGACTTGCCAGCTTCGGCCCGACCGACCACCTCCACCCGGCGCGCGACCCGCGCCACGAGCCCGGCGGGGCCAGGAGGTGCGGCGGGCCGGCGGACCTACGTGCTCGACACCTCGGTGCTGCTGTCGGATCCCCGAGCGATGCTGCGCTTCGCCGAGCACGAGGTCGTGCTGCCGGTCGTCGTCGTCACCGAGCTCGAGGCCAAGCGGCACCACCCCGAGCTCGGCTACTTCGCCCGCACCGCGCTGCGGCTGCTCGACGACCTGCGCCTGGCCGAGGGTCGGCTCGACCACCCCGTGTCGGTCGGCGAGGTCGGCGGCACCCTGCGGGTCGAGCTCAACCACACCGACCCGATGATCCTGCCTGCGGGATTCCGGTTGGGAGACAACGACACTCGCATCCTCGCGGTCGCCAAGAACCTCGCCGCTGAGGGCTGCGACGTGGTCGTCGTGAGCAAGGACCTGCCGATGCGGGTCAAGGCGTCGGCGGTCGGTCTCGAGGCGCAGGAGTATCGCGCCGAGCTCGCCGTCGACTCCGGCTGGACCGGGATGACCGACCTCGACGTGACGGCCGACGAGATGGCCGCGCTCTACGAGCACGGTCGGCTCGAGCACGCCGAGGCCGCCGAGCTGCCCTGCCACACCGGGATCGTGCTGCACTCGCCGCGCGGCTCCGGGCTCGGGCGGGTCGGCGCCGACAAGGCGGTCCGGCTGGTCCGCGGCGACCGGGACGCCTTCGGCCTGCACGGCCGCTCGGCCGAGCAGCGGATCGCCCTGGACCTGCTGCTCGACCCCGACGTCGGCATCATCAGCCTCGGTGGTCGGGCCGGCACCGGCAAGTCCGCGCTCGCGCTGTGCGCCGGCCTCGAGGCCGTCATGGAGCGCCGGCAGCACCGCAAGGTCGTCGTCTTCCGGCCCTTGTATGCCGTCGGCGGACAGGAGCTCGGCTATCTGCCCGGCACCGAGGCCGAGAAGATGGGGCCGTGGGGGCAGGCGGTCTTCGACACCCTGGGCGCGCTCGTGTCGACCGAGGTCGTCGAGGAGATCCTCGACCGCGGGATGCTCGAGGTGCTGCCGCTCACCCACATCCGGGGCCGCTCGCTGCACGACGCCTTCGTCATCGTCGACGAGGCACAGTCGCTCGAGCGCAATGTGCTGCTCACCGTGCTGTCCCGGATCGGGCAGAACTCACGGGTCGTGCTCACGCACGACGTCGCCCAACGCGACAACCTGCGGGTCGGCCGGCACGACGGGGTCGCGGCCGTGATCGAGGCGCTCAAGGGGCATCCGCTCTTCGCGCACGTCACGCTCACCCGCAGCGAGCGGAGCCCGATCGCGGCGCTGGTCACCGACCTGCTCGAGGGCATCGACCTCTGATCGCTGGGACGCGAGCTCCGAGCGAGCTCCGAGCACAGTGGGGTGGGCGCCGATACGCGGTGGTGGGCCCCTCCACCACCAGCACTGGTGGAGGGGCCCACCACCGCGTATCCGCGGCAGCATCCGTGGAACCTGGGGCGGCCGATGGCCTCGGAGAGCGTTGTCACCGCATGGGCGCCGACCTGCTGGAGCAGGCCTGCGACACAGATCACGCTGCCCGCCGGGCAATCAGCCGAACGCGGGATTTGGCCATGGGGTGCCTTGCCTGTACCGTCGAACCGGTTATCTCGATTTGGTAACGGGCGGGACAACCAACCATCGCGCCCGAGACGACGATCCGTGTCGCCCCCTACCGGGGAGCCGCGGACCAGGAAAGGGCTTACTCGTGCGGGAGCGATACGTCGGACGGCACCGCGATGCCGCCCCCGTGGTCGAGCAAACGCTGGCCCCTGTTGTCTCCGACGTCTCGGGCGCATTCGGCGGCGACGCCGTCGCCCCCCGCCGCGCCGGACTCCACCGCGCCCCGCGCCGGCCCATCCGTGGCACCCAGCTCGGCGCCAGTGCGCTGCTCGCCGGCACCTGCGTGGCCGGCTATCTTGTCGCCGACACCAGCGCCCCTCGGGTCGCGCTCGCCGACGCCGCCATCCCGGTCGTCCCCGTCATCGCCTCCAACGTCACACTGCCCGAGCCGGCGTTCGACGCGACCGAGGCCGACCAGCAGGTCGGCGAGGCCAACCGGGCGATGAACACCCGCATCACCTCGGTCCGCGCCGCCGAGCAGGCTCAGGCCGCCCAAGCCGCCGCCGAGGCTGCCGCGGCCGAGGTCGCCCGTCAGGCCGAGGCCGACCGGGTCGCTCGCGAGGCGCAGCGCCAGGCGATCGTCGATCAGGCGCGGACCAACCCGCAGGCCGTGGCCGCCCTCCTGCTGCCCGAGTACGGCTGGAGCAGCGGGCAGATGAGCTGTCTCACCCGACTGTGGATCGGCGAGAGCGACTGGCGCTGGAACGCCCTCAACCGCTCGTCCGGCGCCTACGGCATCCCCCAGGCTCTGCCCGCCTCGAAGATGGCATCCGCCGGGGCCGACTGGAAGACCAACCCGGTGACCCAGATCAAGTGGGGGCTGGGCTACATCAAATCCTCCTACGGCAGCCCGTGCAACGCCCTGGCCAAGTGGCAGGCGCGCAGCCCGCACTGGTACTGAGTCAGCCGCGTGACCTCAAGTCGCCCCAGTGTGGACTTTCGGTCACCTCGCGCGGGATACGGCGACTGGAAGTGGCCCGAGTGTGGACTTTCGGTCACCTCAGGCGGCAGCTCCGCACGCGAGGCCTACCGCCTCACTGCGTCGGAGCTTCGCTAGAGCTTGCGCAGCCGCACCCGCTGGACCTGGTGATCGGGCCCCTTCTCGATGACGAGGGTGGCGCGCTGCCGGGTCGGCAGGATGTTCTCGACGAGGTTCGGCCCGTTGATCGTCTGCCAGATCGTCAGCGCGGTCGCCTCGGCCTCGGCGTCGGACAGCACCGCATACCGGTGGAAGTAGGAGTCGGGATTCGAGAAGGCGGTCTCGCGCAGCCGCAGGAAGCGCTCGACGTACCACCGCTCGATGTGCGACACCCGGGCATCGACGTAGACCGAGAAGTCGAAGTAGTCGCTCACGGCCATCCCGGTGCCGCCCATCGGCCGCACGGGCGGCGCGCCGAGGACGTTGAGCCCCTCGACGATGAGCACGTCCGGTCGCGCGACGACGATCCGCTCACCCGGCACGATGTCGTAGGACAGGTGCGAGTAGACCGGGGCGCTCACCTCCGGCCGGCCGGCCTTGACCTCGGCGAGGAAGCGCAGCAGCGCCCGCCGGTCGTAGGACTCCGGAAAACCCTTGCGGTGCATGATCCCTCGCCGCCGCAGCTCGGCATTGGGATAGAGGAATCCGTCGGTCGTGAGCAGTGACACGCTCGGCGTCGAGGGCCACCGCGACAGCAGCTCGCGCAGGATGCGGGAGGTCGTCGACTTGCCGACCGCGACCGAGCCGGCGACCCCGATGACGAACGGGGTGCGGGTCGGGCGCTCCATGAGGAAGTCACTGGTCACCCCGTGCAGCCGCGCGGACGCCTCGGCATAGAAGGTGAGCAGCCGGCTCATCGGCAGGTAGACGTCCTCGACCTCGCGGATGTCCAGGGGGTGCTCCAGGCCGCGCAGCCGCTCGAGGTCGTCGGCCCCCAGGCTCATCGGCGTGTTCTCGCGCAATCGCGCCCAGTCGTCCCGGTCGAGCTCGACGAAGGGGCTCGGGCCGTGGCCGTTCGAGTCGCGTCGCTGCGTCACAGCGCGCATTCTTCCGTATGCCGCGGGACCGCCGCTGTGCGACACCGTCCCGCACACCCCACCCTCCACCCGTCCCGGCCGAGAAGGGGCATATGCCCGCTCCAGCGGGCATCTGCCCGCATCTCGGGGGGCTGGCGTGCCCGCCCCATCGTGGTGCTCGGCATGAGCTTCGGGTCGGCGCTCAGCAGTGTCGTTGGGGCGTGCCCGCTAGCCGCAACTAGGCTGAGGCCCATGTGTGGAATCGTGGGGTATGCCGGTCCGACGGCCGACGCGACGGCTCTCGCCGTCGTCATGGAGGGCCTGGCCCGGCTCGAGTATCGCGGCTACGACTCGGCCGGTGTGGCTCTGCTGGACGGCGACCACGTCGAGAGCCGCAAGCGAGCCGGCAAGCTCGCCAACCTGCGCGACGAGATCGAGCAGCACCCGCTGCCCGACACGACCACTGCGATCGGGCACACCCGGTGGGCGACCCACGGCGGGCCGACCGACCACAACGCGCACCCGCACCTCGGCGGTCGCGACGGCAAGCTCGCGCTCATCCACAACGGCATCATCGAGAACTTCGCCCCGCTCAAGACCGAGCTCGTCGACCTCGGCTTCACCTTCAGCTCCGAGACCGACACCGAGGTCGCCGCCCACCTCGTCGCGCTCGCCTACGAGCGCACCGGCGACCTCACCGCGGCGATGCGCGAGGCCGTGTCCCGCTTGCAGGGGGCCTTCACCCTGCTCGCGATCCACGTCGACTCACCCGGGGTCGTCGTGGGCGCGCGCCGCAACAGCCCGCTCGTCGTCGGCCTCGGCGAGGGCGCCAACTACCTCGGCTCAGACGTCGCCGCCTTCATCGGGCACACCCGTGAGGCGATGGAGCTCGGCCAGGACCAGATCGTCACGATCACCCCCGACTCGGTGTCGGTCATCGGCTTCGACGGCACCCCGGTCGAGGGCCGCCGCTACCACGTCGACTGGGATGCCGCCGCGGCCGAGAAGGGCGGCTACGCCTCCTTCATGGCCAAGGAGATCGACGAGCAGCCGCACGCCATCGCCGACACCCTGCTCGGGCGCACCAAGGACGACGGCGAGCTCGTCCTCGACGAGCTGCGGGTCTCCGAGGACGCGCTGCGCCAGGTGACCAAGGTCGTCATCGTCGCGTGCGGCACCGCGGCATACGCCGGGATGGTCGCGAAGTATGCGATCGAGCACTGGGTGCGCATCCCGTGCGAGGTCGAGCTCGCCCACGAGTTCCGCTACCGCGACCCGGTCGTCGACGAGCACACGCTCGTCGTCTCGATCAGCCAGTCCGGCGAGACGATGGACACCCTGATGGCGGTCAAGCACGCCCGCGAGCTCGGCGCGCTGACCATCTCGATCTGCAACACGCACGGCTCGACCATTCCGCGCGAGTCCGACGCGGTGCTCTACACGCACGCCGGGCCCGAGGTTGCGGTCGCGTCGACGAAGGCCTTCCTCGCCCAGATCACGGCCTGCTACCTGCTCGGCCTCTACCTCGCGCAGCTGCGCGGCGGAACCTACGCCGACGAGGCGGCGGCCGTGATGCGCGAGCTGCGCGGCATACCCGAGCACGTGCAGACGGTGCTGGACCGGATGGGCCGGGTCCGCGAGATCGCGCGGTTCATGGCGGACACCCGCTCGGTGCTCTTCCTCGGCCGGCACGTCGGCTATCCGGTGGCGCTCGAGGGCGCGCTCAAGCTCAAGGAGATCGCCTACATCCACGCCGAGGGCTTCGCCGCCGGTGAGCTCAAGCACGGGCCGATCGCGCTCATCGAGCCGGGCCAGCCGGTCTTCATCGTCGTGCCGGGGCCGGCGACACCGCACGACCTGCACAGCAAGGTGGTCTCCAACATCCAGGAGATCCGGGCCCGTGGCGCGCGCACCCTGGTCATCGCCGAGGACGGCGACGAGGACGTCGTGCCCTATGCCGACGAGGTGATCCGGGTGCCGCAGAGCTCGCCGCTGCTCGCGCCGCTGCTCACCGTCGTCCCGCTGCAGGTCTTCGCCCTCGAGCTGGCCAGCGCCAAGGGCCTCGACGTCGACCAGCCGCGCAACCTCGCCAAGTCGGTCACGGTCGAGTAGCGGGGCACGGGAGAGAGGCGGCCAGGTGATCGTCGGCATCGGGATCGACGTCGTCGACATCGGGCGCTTCGGCGCGACCCTGCAGCGATCCCCGCGCCTGTTGGACCGGCTCTTCACCGACGGTGAGCAGGGTCTCGCGCTGCCCTCGCTGGCCGCCCGCTTCGCCGCCAAGGAGGCGCTGGCCAAGGCGCTCGGCGCACCGGTCGGGCTGTCCTGGACCGACGCGACCGTCCGGCGCGGCGAGCACGGCCGGCCCGAGCTCGACGTCCGCGGCAGCGTCGCGGCCCGCGCCGCCGAGCTCGGGGTCACCAGACTGCATCTGACCATGTCGCACGACGCCGGGATCGCCTCGGCCATGGTGCTCGCCGAAGGGCTGGGAGGCTCCGCATGATCGACGCCTATGCCGTGTCCGACGTCCGGATGGTCGAGGGAGCCGCGATGTCGGTGCTCCCCGACGGCGAGCTCATGGCACGGGCCGCGCGCGGGCTCGCCGGGGTCGTCGACGCCCGACTGCGCGAGCGGGGCGGGCGCCGGGTCGTCGCGCTCGTCGGCGCCGGCAACAACGGCGGCGACGCCCTGTATGCCGCGGCGCTGCTCGCCCAGGTGGGTCACCGCGTGTGGGCGCTCGTTGCCGACGGCGCGCACGAGCCAGGGCTCGCCGCTGCTCGCGCGGCCGGGGTGAAGGTCGTGGGGGAGCGGGCGCCCGAGCCCGAGGTCGAGGTCGCGCCGGCTAGCGAGGCGCCGGCCGAGACGGCCGAGCCGCCGGCCGAGGCGGTGCCCGAGAGCGGTGTCGATGACGGCGCCGAGGTCGAGGCCAGCCCGCTGGCCGTCGAGGACGCGAGCGGGGAGGAGGCTGCCGAGGACGCAGCCGACGAGGAGGCCGCTGACGAGGAGGCTGCAGACGAGGAGCCGGGCGAGCGGCATACCGAACCCGTCGTGGCACAGCGCGACTGGCGAGCCCTGCTGGCCCGTGCCGACGTCGTCATCGACGGCATCACCGGCATCGGCGGACGCGCCGGTCTGCGCGAGCCGGTCCGCGACTGGGTCGCGGCCATCCCGGACGAGGCCTATGTCGTCGCGGTCGACCTGCCCAGTGGCGTCGACCCGGCCGGGCTCGTCGGCACGGCGGACTGTGTCTTCGCCGACGAGACGGTGACCTTCGGGGCGGCCAAGCCCTGTCATCTGCTGCCGGCGAGCGAGCCGGCCTGCGGGGTGCTCACGGTGGTCGACATCGGCCTCGACTTCGACGGGGTGACCCCGGCGGTGCAGCGGCTCACCCACGACGACGTCGGCGCGCTGTGGCCGGTGCCTGGCGCGACGTCGGACAAGTACTCGCGTGGGGTGGTCGGCATCGTCGCCGGCTCGACGGCATACCCGGGGGCGGCCGTGCTCTGCGTCCTCGGAGCCCTCGGCGTCGGCACGGGGATGGTCCGCTATCTCGGGCCGTCGGCGGTCGGCACCCTCGTGCATCAGCACGCGCCCGAGGCGGTGACCGCACCCGGGCGGGTGCAGGCCTGGGTGCTCGGCTCGGGTGTCGACCCGGGCGCCGACGACGTCGACACCGACGGGCAGGTCGCGCGGATCCGGGAGGCGCTCGCCGGCGATCAGCCGTGCGTCGTCGACGCGGGCGGCCTGGACCTGCTCGACGGGCCACGGTCGGCGCCCACGGTCATCACGCCGCATGTCGGCGAGCTGGCCCGACTGGTGAGCCGACTCGACGGCCACGAGCTCACCCGGGAGAAGCTCATGGAGCGGCCGCTCGCGCACGCGCGCGCCGCCGCCAACGCGCTCGACGCGGTCGTCGTGCTCAAGGGCTCGACGACCCTCGTCGTCGCGCCGGTGCTGCCGGCTCGCAAGCCGGACGTCCACGAGGGTCGCGGCGCCGTCGGGGCGCCACGCGCCGGCCGCCCGGGCACCGACCTGGTGCAGCCAGGGGGCGGCGCTGATCAGCTCCCGGCGCCGGTGCGCGCCCAGACCGACGCGCCGGCCTGGCTCGCGACCGCCGGTGCGGGTGACGTGCTCAGCGGTGTCATCGGCGCGCTGCTCGCCGCCGGTCTCGACCCGATGGATGCCGCCACCGTCGGCGTCCTCGTCCACGGGGTGGCGGCCGACCGGGCCAACCCCGGCGGGCCGATCCGGGCGCTCGCCGTCGCCCACGCCCTGCCGAGCACGGTGGCCGGCCTGCTCAGCTGACGCCCCGCGTTGCCCGTGCCGGGCGCGCGACTTCCGTCACTGCTCAGCGAGCATGCGGACGCCGGGCAGGTCGCCGAATCGTGCCTTGGCGTCGAGAGCGACGACCCGGCGCCCGTTCTGCCGTGCGTGCGCAGCGATGATGAGGTCGTGGGCGCCACGAGGTGTCCCTGAGCGACGAACGTGGTCGAGCAGAGCGGCGTGGGCCGTCGCGGTCGACCTCGTATAGGGCAGCACCTCGATCGTCTCCTCGACGTCCTGGACGAACTGCTCACGCGCCGGTCGCCTGGCCGGGTCCGCCGCCAGGGCGCCATGCCGCAGTTCAGCGAGGGTGACTGCAGCGATCGCGATGTCGTCGGACTCGGAGATCCCGGTGAGGACCTTCCCCTGGCGCTCGAGCTGGATCAGGGCATTGGTGTCGAGGATCAGGCGTGCCATGGGTCTGCCGCATCCACGGTGAGAAGGGGGTTTGCGGCCGTCGCATCGGCACCGAAATCGTCATCGAGCTGCAGCCGTCCGGCACGGCGGGCGAGGAAGCCGGCGACGGTGCGCGTCGTCGCCGGCACGATACGTGCTACCGCCCGGCCGTCACGCTCGACGGTGTACTCCTCGCCATCATGCTCGACACGGTCGAGCAGCGCGGAGAATCCTCGGGACGCGTCTCGTGCGCTGATCGTGGTCATGACGGCGATGCTACACCGATGTCAGACAAGTCAGACCACGGATCCGTGACCTCCGCCACACCACGCTCGCCCGTTCGCGGGGTACGGGCCGACCGGTCCGGGATGGGACACTGGTGCAGATGTCCAGCTCGCCTGTCCTCGCCTCCAGCGCGCCCACGGTCCACCGACCCGGGAGCCCTGGCACGGCATACGTCGACCTCGCTGCGATCGAGGCCAACGTCCGCACGCTGCGCGAGCACGCGCCCACCGCAGCGCTGCTCGCGGTCGTCAAGGCCGACGCCTACGGCCACGGGCTGGTCCCCAGCGCCCGCGCCGCCCGCCGTGGTGGCGCGACCTGGCTCGGCACCGCTCAGCTCGACGAGGCGCTCGCCCTGCGCGAGGCGGGCGTCGACGGGCGGGTCCTCAGCTGGCTGCACGTCCCCGGCGCGGACTTCGCCGGGGCGCTCGAGCGGGACATCGACCTCGGCGTCTACGGGGCGTGGGACCTCGCCGAGATCGCGGCGGCCGCCCGCAGCACCGGGCGCCCCGCGCGGATCCACCTCAAGGTCGACACCGGGCTCGGTCGGGGCGGGGCGCTCGGCGCCGGCTTCACCGACCTGCTGACCGCCGCCCGTCGGCTCGAGGCCGAGGGGGCGGCACGGGTCGTCGGGGTGTGGTCGCACTTCGCCTATGCCGACCAGCCCGACCACCCCACCGTGCGCCACCAGCAGGAGGTCTTCGAGGCCGCTGTGCGCGAGGCCGAGCAGGCCGGCTGCGACCTCGAGGTCCGACACCTCGCGAACTCCGCTGCAACACTGACCAATCCGAGCTGTCACTACGACCTGGTCCGCCCCGGCTTGGCGGTCTTCGGGCTCTCGCCGGTGCCTCAGCTCGGTGACCCGGCTGCCTACGGCCTGACGCCCGCGATGCGCCTCGTCGCCCGGCTCGCCCTCGTCAAGGACGCTCCGGCGGGGCAGGGCGTGTCCTACGGTCACCAGCACACGACGACCTCGGCGACCCGGCTCGGACTCGTGCCGCTCGGCTACGCCGACGGCGTGCCCCGGGCCGGCACCAACGTCGGCCCGGTGCTGGCCGACGGCCGGCGCACGACGATCGCCGGCCGGGTCTGCATGGACCAGGTCGTCCTCGACCTCGGGCCGGACTCGTCGGCCCAGCCTGGCGACGAGGTCGTCCTCTTCGGCTCCGGTGTCGCCGGTGAGCCCACGGCCGAGGACTGGGCCGCCGCCACCGGCACCATCTCCTACGAGATCGTCACCCGGCTCGGCCCGCGGGTCGAGCGGGTCCACCTCGGCGACCCCGCCGGGCTCGGAGGCCGGCGATGAGCCGCGGTCGTCCCGGGCTGGTCGGGCTCGGTGTCGGGCTCGGCGCTGCCGGCGTCGCCGGCGCCATCGGCGCGGCCGGCCTGGTCGCTGACCGGATCCGGCGTCGCGAGGACGCCCAGCTGCCCGAATACGCCAGCCTCGTCGAGCCGGCCGATCGCGAGCTCCACGTGCGGACCTCCGACGGGGTCGAGCTGTTCGCCCAGATCGACGAGCCGACCGGCCCGACCACCGGTGCCGACGGCGCCACGAAGCCGACCGTCGTGCTGTCGCACGGCTTCTGCCTCACCTCCGAGTGCTGGGTGCTGCAGCGGCGCGCGCTCGCCAAGGCCGGCTACCGGGTCGTCACCTGGGACCAGCGCGGCCACGGCCGGTCCGAGAAGGGCACCCGCGCGGCATACAACATCGACCAGCTCGGCGAGGACCTGTATGCCGTCATCCAGGCCACCGTGCCCGAGGGCCAGCTCGCGCTCGGCGGGCACTCGATGGGCGGCATGACGACGATGGCACTCGCCGACGCCCACCCCGAGATCATCACCGAGCGCACGGTCGCCTTCGCGTGCATCGCCACCTCGCCCGGTGGGCTCCCGCTGGCGAGCACCGGCTTCGCCGCGGTCGCCGGCAAGACGATCCTCGAGCGGCTCGGGCCCCGAGTCTTCGGCCAGCTGCAGCGGCGCCCTGAGCTGCTCGCCACCCTGCTCAAGGCCAACCGCGACCTCGAGGAGTTCCTCGTCGAGCGCTACTCCTTCGCCTCGCCGGTGCCGCGCAGCGTCGTGCGGCTCACCGCGAAGATGATCCTGTCGACCGACCTCACCGTGATGAGCGACTTCGTGCCGACCTTCGACGTCTACGACAAGACTGCTGCACTCGCGCACTTCGCGCACGCAGAGACGTTGGTGTTCAACGGAACTCAGGACATCCTCACCCCACCGGAGCACAGCGAGGTCATCGTGCGAGCGATCGCCGGCGCCGAGCACGTGCTCATCCGCGATGCCGGGCACGTCATCATGCTCGAGCACCCCGACCTGCTCAACGACCACCTCATCGGGATGCTCGAACGGGCCGCCGAGGGCAAGGCCAAGGACCTCGACCCGGCCGACAAGCCGCACGTCACGCTCGTCGTGACGCCGGTCGGCAAGGGTCGGGCGCGCCGCCGGGCGCGGCGCGAGGCGGCCGGTGTCGGCTGAGCTCGCCCTGCCCACGGCCGAGGACACCCGCGAGCTGGGCCGACGACTCGGCCGGCTGCTGCGGGCCGGCGACCTCGTCGTGCTCACCGGCGACCTCGGCGCCGGCAAGACGACGCTGACCCAGGGCATCGGCGAGGGGCTCGGCGTCCGCGGCGCGGTGACCTCGCCGACCTTCGTCATCGCGCGGGTGCATCCCTCGCTCGTCGGCGGGCCGGCGCTGGTGCACGTCGACGCCTACCGCCTGGACAGCACGCTCGAGCTCGACGACCTCGACCTCGACACCGACCTGGCCGCCGCCGTCGTCGTCGTCGAATGGGGCCACGGGCTGGTCGAGCAGCTTGCCGACGACCGGCTCGAGCTGACGCTCACCGCCGACCCCGCGACCGAGGCCCGCGCCCTGCGGATCGCGGCCGTCGGGCCGCGGTGGGCCGATCCGGGCGTGCGGGCCGGACTGGCCGACCTCGATAGCCTGGCCTGATGCTCCTGCTCGCCCTGGACACCTCGACGAGCGCCGTCACCGCGGCGCTGCACGACGGCGTCCGGCTGCTCGCGGAGTCGAGCACCGTCGACCCGGTCGCCCATGGCGAGCGGCTCGCCCCGGAGATCGCCGCGGTCCTCGACCGAGCCGGAGCCCAGGCCGGCGACCTCACCGACGTCGTCTGCGGACTCGGGCCGGGTCCTTTCACCGGCCTGCGGGTCGGCATCGTCACCGCCCGGGTCATCGCCCTGGCCACCGGCGCCACGCTGCGCGGGGTCTGCTCACTCGACGCCCTCGCGCTCGCCGCCGCCCGAGCGACCGGGGCCAGCGAGCTGCTCGTCGCCACCGACGCCCGGCGCAAGGAGGTCTATTGGGCCCGGTATGCCGCGCGCCCGGCAGCCGTCGCCGGCGCGGCTCCCGAGGTGCGCGCGCTCACCGAGCCGGCGGTCGCCAAGCCGGCCACCCTGGCCGAGCAGGTGAGGGCACTGCCGACCGCCGGGCGAGGCCCGGTGCTCTATCCCGAGGTGTTCCCTTGCCCCACAACGGTGCTCGACGTTTCGGCGGCTGACCTGGCAATGCTGGCGGTGACCCGGCTCGCGGCGGGTGACCCGCTGACGGTGGGCGAGCCGCTCTACCTGCGCCGCCCGGACGCCGCACCGAACGTCGTCGCGAAGTCGGCCCTCGGGTGAGCGCCGTGGCGACCCCGACGAGCGACGCGCTGGCAGGTGAGCGGGCGGCATACCGGATGAGGGGCGTGCAGTGGCGCGACCTGGCCGGGCTCGCGGCTGCGGAGCGCGAGCTCTTCCCCCACGACGCCTGGACCGAGCAGACCTGGTGGGCCGAGCTCGCCGAGCGGCCTCGCCGTGACTACGTGGTCGTCGAGCAGATCGATGCCGACGGCGGGGCGGCGACGCTGGCCGGCTATGCCGGCGTCGACCACGGGGGTGACACGGCCGACGTGATGACGGTGGCGGTGCTCCCCGGGCATCGGGGCGTCGGGCTGGGCGATCGACTGGTCGCCGAGCTCGTCCGGCGCGCGTCGGGGCGGGGCGCCGAGGCGCTGCTGCTCGAGGTTCGGGCCGACAACGACCCGGCGCTGCGGCTCTATGCCCGGCACGGCTTCGAGCTGCTGACCGTGCGCCGCCGCTACTACCAGCCGGGCGACGTCGACGCCCACGTGCTGAGGAGGCTGCTGCGATGACCGCGCTCACGAGGGGGCTGCCCGACGAGCCGCTCGTCCTGGGCATCGAGACCTCCTGCGACGAGACCGGCGTCGGTCTCGTGCGAGGTCACACGCTGTTGCACGACGCCATCGCGTCGTCGGTGGACGAGCATGCCCGATTCGGAGGTGTGGTGCCCGAGGTGGCCTCGCGGGCGCATCTCGAGGCGATCGTGCCCACGATCGAACGCGCCTGCGACACAGCGGGAGTGCGGCTCGCCGACGTCGACGCCATCGCGGTGACCGCTGGTCCCGGGCTGGCCGGCGCGCTCGTCGTCGGGGTGGCGGCTGCCAAGGCGCTCGCGGTGTCCCTCGGCCGGCCGATCTACGGCGTCAACCACCTCGCCGCCCACGTCGCGGTGGACACCCTCGAGCACGGGCCGCTGCCCGAGCCGACGATGGCGCTGCTCGTGTCGGGCGGGCACTCCTCGCTGCTGCTGGTGCCCGACGTCACGGGTGAGATCACCCCGCTGGGCGCCACCATCGATGACGCAGCCGGCGAGGCCTTCGACAAGGTCGCGCGGGTGCTCGGGCTGCCCTTCCCGGGCGGGCCGCACATCGACCGAGCGGCCCGCGACGGCGACCGGCTGGCCATCGACTTCCCCCGCGGGCTGACCACCGGCCGCGACGTCGAGCGCTATCGCTTCGACTTCTCCTTCTCGGGCCTCAAGACGGCCGTCTCGCGGTGGGTGCAGCTGCGGGAGGCGTCGGGGGAGCCGGTGCCGGTGGCCGACGTGGCGGCGTCCTTCCAGGAGGCGGTCGTCGACGTGCTCACCCGCAAGGCGGTCGCGGCCTGCCGCGACCAGGGCGTCGACACCCTGCTCGTCGGGGGCGGGGTCGCGGCCAACTCGCGGCTGCGCGCGCTGGCCCAGGAGCGGTGCGACGCCGCCGGCATCGTGCTGCGGGTGCCGCGCCCGGCACTGTGCACCGACAACGGCGCGATGGTGGCGGCGCTCGGCGCCGAGCTCGTGGCGCGCGGTGCCGCCCCCTCGGCGCTCGACCTGCCTGCCGACTCGTCGATGCCGGTCACCGAGGTCGTGGCCTAGCTCGGGGCCGGGCAGGTCGATGACGACAAGGCGCCGTCAGCGAGGTGCTGCGCAGTCGACCCAACAGCGCGACCCATGAGGGGCCGCGCGATACGCGGTGGTGGGCCCCTCCACCAGTTGCGGTGGTGGGCCCCTCCACCACTGCGTATCGCCGGTGAGGGGTCTATGGCAGTCGCCCGCACGTCGTGGCGGCTGCACCTGGAGCCGGCCCGAACACCTGCACCGCGCGACTCACCGCCGCGCGACTCACCGCCGGGCCGCTCACCCGCCGCGCGAGTCACCCGCAGCGCAGCACCGCGAAGCGCTCCTTGAGCGCGAGCACCCGCCGCACCGACTCGTCGACGCTCGCGGCGAACTCCGGGTCGCGCGCTACCCGCGCCTGCACCGCCGCCGTCATCGCCGCCGCCTGACTCGGCACAGCGGTGAGCACGATGTCGCCGCCCGCGGCGAGGAAGCGCACCGCCCGATCGCCAGGCGGCACCGCCGACACGGCCCGCGCCGCCCCGACGTCGTCGGTGATGACCACCCCGGTCCAGCCGAGCTGGGTGCGCAGCAGCCCGGTGATGATCGGCCTGGAGAAGACGGCCTGGTTGCTCGGGTCGAGCGTGGGGTAGCGCGCCGACGAGACCATGACCATCCCGACGCCGGCCCGCATCCCGGCCTGGAACGGCTCGAGATACGGATCGTCGGGTCCGGTCGTCGTGTCGGTGATGCCCACCGCGGTGACGTCGGTGTTGCCGGTTACCCGACCGAGCCCGGGGAAGTGCTTCACGGTGGCCACCACCCCGCGCGACTGCATCCCGTCGACCAGCGCCGGCACGGCTCTCCCGACGACCGCCGGGTCGGTGCCGAACTGGCGTTGATAGCGACCGATCGGCTGGTTCGTCCGGGTCATCGACGGTGGCACCGTGTCGGCGACCGGGGCGAGATTGACGTTGACGCCGGCGTCGAGCAGCTCGGTGCCGAGCGCGACCCCGGTCTCACGCAGCCGGTCGACGGTCCACCCGCCCTGGGTGGTCGCCGTCGGCAGCCGGGTGAAGCCCGGTCCCTTGAGCTGCTGCACCGACCCACCCTCCTGGTCGGCGGCGACGAGCATGCCGAGTCGACCCGGCCCGGCGGCATACGACCCGGTCTGCTGCAGGTGCGCCGACGTCGACCGCACGAGCGAGACGCCCTCCCACCCGCCGAGATAGATGACCGAGCCGACATGCTCGGCCCGCAGCACCCCGTCGATGCCGGCCGGCGGCTGCGCCGGCTGGATGCCGACCATGACGAGCTGGCCGACCCGCTGGTCCGGGCTGAGCGCGGCGAAGGTCCCCGTCACGCACTGGCTGTATGCCGCGGGCCCGCCGCCCGCCGTCGGGCCGGCGCTCGTGGTGCTCGCCGTCGGCGTGGCCGCGCCGGACCCGGTGGGTGTTGCGCTCGCGGAGACCGCCGGACCGGTCGAGGTCGATGCGCTCGAGGTGGTGCCGCCGATCGTCGAGCTCACGCCGGTGGTGGAGCCTCCGGTCGCGGTCGTGCCGGTGCATCCCCCGGCGAGCAGGGCGGTGAGTGCGATCGCGGTGGCGATCGCACGCGGCCGGGTCAGAGCAGGCATCCCGCAACCGTAGCGCCACCGCAGCGGCATACTGACCGGCCATGAGACCGATCGTGCTCGACGTGGACACCGGGCTCGACGACGCTGCGCCCTGCTGCTCGCGGCGATCCACCCCGACCTCGAGCTGCGCGCGGTCAGCTGCGTCGGCGGCAACGCGCCGGTCGACGCGGTCGTCCGCAACACCCGGATCGTCCTGGGCAGCTGTTCCCGGCTCGACGTGCCGGTGGCACGCGGCCCGGACGCCCTCGTGACCCTCGTGCCGCTCGCCCCGATGACCAACATCGCGCTGCGGCTGCGCACCCATCCCGAGGCTGCCGCCGGGCTGCGCGAGATCGTCTTCATGGGCGGCGGAGCACACGTCGGCAATGCCACGGCGTCCGCCGAGTTCAACGTCTTCCACGACCCCGAGGCGGATGCCGCGACGATCGGCGACGGCGGAGCCGTGTGCGCGGTGATCGACCGCGCGGCCGTGCGTACCGAGCGCCTGCCGATCCGGGCCGCCTCGGCCCGGCGCGGATGAGCGGCCGGGCCCGCCGCGGGCGGGTCATCGTCCTCGGGGCGCTCAACGTCGACGTCGTCACCCGGGTCGAGCGACTGCCCCGCCCCGGCGAGACCGCGCTGGCCACCGCGCCGACGGTCCGCTATGCCGGTGGCAAGGGCGGCAACCAGGCCGTCGCCGCCGCGGCGGCCGGGGCCCGCACGGTGCTCGTCGGTGCCGTCGGCGACGACGACTCCGGCCGCCGGTATGCCGCGCGGCTGGCCGATCGGGGCATCGAGACCCGGCTGCACGTGGCGCCCGGCCTGCCGACCGGCACGGCATACATCACCGTCGACGACGACGGTGAGAACGTCATCGTCGTCGACGCCGGGGCCAACGCCGCGGTCGCCCCCAACGCCGACCTCGCCGAGCTCGTCGAGCCTGGCGACGTGCTGCTCGCCCAGCTCGAGATCCCGATCGGTGCCGTCGAGTCGGCGGTCCGAGCCGCCGCCGATCGGGGGGCGCGGATCGTGCTCAACGCCGCGCCCTTCCACACCCTGGCCCCGGATGTCGTGGCGCTCGCCGACCCGCTCGTCGTCAACGAGCACGAGGCGGCGCTGCTCGCCGACGCCGGCCTGATGCCCGGCTCGCTGCTCGTCACCTTCGGTGGGGCCGGGGCCCAGTGGGACGACGTGCGCGTCGACGCAATCCAGGTCCCGTCGGTCGTCGACTCGGTGGGGGCTGGCGATGCCTTCTGCGGAGCCCTCGCCGCAGCCCTGGCAGCCGGTGGGCCGGACCGCTCGGCCGCACTGTGGGCAGCTGCGGTGGCGGGTGCCGAGGCCGTGCAACGGCACGGCGCCCAGCCGGACCCGGTGCTCTGAGCGGGTCGTCCTCGATCGGCTGCCAGCGCGGCGGTCAGACGCCGAGGACGACGACGGACTGCCGGTCGGCGATCGTCGTGACGAGAAGGGTCACCGACCCGCGCCCGGGTCCGCGCAGCGCCGCGCGGAGCGCCTCGGGGTCCACCGACGCCGCCCGCTTCTTCACCGTCACCGTGCCGATGTCGCGCTCGCGCAGCCAGGCCCGCAGCTGCTTGACCCGCAGCGGCAGCACGGCCTGCACCCGGTGGCAGCGCAGCCAGGGCAGCAGCACGGGCTCCGGCCCGGTCGACCAGCCGGAGCCGGGAGCGAGCGGCCGGCCGGGCAGCGCGCCGGACAGTCCCGCGCGCACGACGGCCGGGTCGGCCTCGTAGACCCAGTCGCCGACCTCGGCGAGCGAGGTCACCGCGGGCGCGGGGCCCACAGGGACCTCCGCGTCCGCCTCGCCGACGACGCTCACCGTGACCGTCGGGTCGTCGTGGGCGGCAGGGCGGCATACCGCTGCGCTGCGACCCGGCGCGTGCACGGCGGACCCCCACCACACGACGCACTCGAGGACGTCCCCCCGCCACGACGTCCACTGCGCCTCGGCGCCCATCGGCAACCGGGAGTGCGGGAAGGCCGGCGCCAGCTTGGCGCCGGCGGCCGCTGCGCCGGCGGCCAGCTCCTGCACCTGGTCCCACGACGGGCTCATGCCGTCGAGGGAGACAATCCGCCGCGCGCGGCCGCGGCGGTCGCGCACGCCGGGCACGCGCCGCGCCGGGTCGAGCCAGACGCCGACCCGACGGTGGGTCGGCAGCACCAGCTCCTCGGCCCGGGCCTGGCGCACCTCGGCCGACGGCCAGCGAGCCAGGTTGGCTCGCGCGATCTCGGCAGTGACCGGATCGGCCTCCACCGCAACGACATCCAGCCCAGCAGCAGCGAATGCCGTTGCGTCCGAGCCGATCCCACAGCCCACGTCGTAGACGACCTCGACGCCCGCAGCGACGAAGCGCTCTGCGTGCCGGCGGGCCAGCTCCGGACGGGTCGCCTGCTCCGCGCCGTCCGAGGTGAGCAGCGCCGTGGCCGCCCACGGGCCCAGCTTCGCCTCGGCACCCGCCCGCAGTCGGGCCTGCGCCAGCGCCGCCGTGACGAGCTCGGGGTCGTGGCCCTCGGCGCGCAGGGTCGTCGTGAGCGCGAGCGCCGCGTCCGCGGCATACCGGCCGATGCGGTCGAAGAGCGCGGCACCCTCGGGCGAGGCGAGCCGGCGCACGAGGGCGGCGTCCACGCCGGCGATCCTGCCACCTCCCGCGTGAGTCGCGCCGCGGGCGTGGCACGCTAGCCGGTATGCCGCGACCCGCACCCTCGCCGCGCGAGGCCACCGACCTGGCCGGGCTCGACGCCCTCTTCACCGACGACGAGCGGGCCGTGCGCGACTCGGTCCGCACGCTGTGCGAGCACCGCGTCGACCCCTTCGTCGCCGACTGGTTCGAGCGGGGGGAGGTCGATGACCCGCGCGGGCTGATGCGAGCCTTCGGCGAGCACGGGCTGCTCGGCATGCACCTCGAGGGCTACGGCTGCGCGGGGATGTCGGCGGTCGACTACGGGCTGGCCTGCCTCGAGCTGGAGGCCTCCGACTCGGGGATCCGCTCGATGGTGTCGGTGCAGGGCTCGCTCGCGATGACTGCGATCCACCGCTTCGGCAGCGAGGAGCAGCGCCTGGCCTGGCTGCCCCGGATGGCTGCCGGCGAGGCGATCGGCTGCTTCGGGCTGACCGAGGCCGACGCCGGCTCGGACCCGGCGAGCATGCGCACCGCCGCCCGGCGGGACGGCGCGGGTGAGGGCGCCGACTGGATCCTGTCGGGATCCAAGCTGTGGATCAGCAACGGCACGATCGCCGATGTCGCGGTCGTCTGGGCACAGACCGACGAGGGGATCCGCGGGTTCGTCGTGCCGACCGACTCGGCCGGCTTCGCGGCATACCCGATCAAACGCAAGCTGTCCTTCCGCGCGTCGGTGACCGCCGAGCTCGTCCTCGACGAGGTACGGCTGCCTGCCGACGCGGCGC
>ERZ795053.1349-NODE-1349-length-31154-cov-17.385350_pt1 | contig 31154 bp, 22 predicted proteins | sample MGYA00375137_ERZ795053 | MGnify/ENA primary metagenome ERZ795053 (study PRJEB30182, sample SAMN05720284) | activated sludge metagenome | isolation source: Anaerobic digester | place: Hong Kong | collected 2014-12-17 ...
CGCTTTATCTGGCACGTCATTGAAGGAGTTTGTGATGAACAGCAAGATCCATAAGATTCACCGGTGTATTGTTACGCTCATCGGTGCTACATTAATCTCAGTACTGGTTACTAGTTGCGATAATTCAATGACACCGAATTCAGCCCAAGTAATCAATATTGGTTTGATTGCTCCGCTTTCAGGCGGATCAGCCGCTTCCGGCCAAGCTATCCAGCGCGGTATGTTGCTGGCTATCGATGAAGTCAACCAAGCAGGCGGAGTCCTGGGGCGTCCGCTGGCGCTGGTTGTCCGCGATGTGGCTAACGATCCTCCAGCCGGTGTGGCTGCCCTGCGGCAATTGATCGATCAGCATCATATCGTCGCAGTATTTGGAGGCATTTTCAGCCCCGTCATGCTAGCCCAGCTTGATCTTATTCACGAACAGCAGATTCCGCTGATCAATACGTGGGGGTCAGTGACCGCCATCACCCGCAACAACCGCGATCCCAATTATGCCTTTAGGGTTTCGGTCAGTGACGAGTACGCCGACGAGTTTCTAGGGCGCTATGCCCGTGATGTTATCGGGGTGCATCAGCCGGCCCTCATCGCCGATACCAGCGCTTGGGGCGATTCAAACGTGCAGGGACTCACCCGCAATCTGGAAGCGTTAAAAATGCCCATCACCGTGGTCCAGCGCTTCGCCCAAGGTGACACCAACTTATTAGGACCGGTCAAGGCGATGATGGCTGCGCAGGCGGATGCGGTGCTAATGGTTGCCAATGCGCCAGAGGGGGCCGCCATCCTGCGGGCGATGAGCACTCAGAACTGGAAAGTACCCGTCATTAGCCATTGGGGCATTAGCGGCGGCGAATTTGTGCTGCTTGCAGGCGTTGAGAATGCGGAGGGTGTTTTGACCTTGCAAACTTATTCGTTTCTGGGAACCCAGAGCGCCCTTGGTGAACGGGTGATCGAAAATTATCACCGCCGGTTCCAAACACGTACGGCCGCTGAAATTCGTGCGCCGGTCGGCGTGGCGCATGGTTACGATGGCGTTCATTTGCTGGCGTTGGCTATCCAGCAGGCAGCCTCCAGCGACGGTCCTAAGGTTCGCGCCGCCCTGGAGAATCTAGGTGCCTATGACGGTCTAGTAAAACGCTACGCCCCGGCTTTCACCCCTGAACGCCACGATGCCCTCATCGCCGCTGACTACTTGATGGCCGTCTGGCGGAACGGTCAGTTGCTCCCTGCGCCGCAACCTCGTTTGCCTCGGTGAATCTCTTACCGTTCATGCGCCTGTCTTGCTGTTTCAAAACGCTGCAAGCACAAATCTTGCTCGGGTTGATCCTGGCTGGAATTCTGCCGCTTAGCCTGTCTGGGTTAACGTTGATCACGCTGGGACAACAGGTGCTGACGCAGCAATCGACGCGCGAGTTGACCGGCTTGGCCCGTGGTCTGTCCGCTGAGATTGAACTCTATGTCACGACTCTGCTGGACGACACCCGCGCCATCGCCGTTCTGCCGGACATCGCGGGTATGGCGGTCGACCGCCAGACAACTTTACTCGAATGGCTGTTCTTCGAGTTTACCGGCTTTACGCGGCTGTCGGTTTTTAGCTTGGATGGGCAGCGGCTGGCGTCGTCACATGCAGGCGGCGCGCCCTTGATCGAGAAACAGCCATCCTTCCAAACTGCCGCGCAGCAAGGCCGTCAAAGCTGGGAAGTCGCCACGTCTCTTACGACCGGCCGCCGGTCGCTGCTGATTCATACCCCGATTCGCAATGCGGAGCGGCAAGTGACCGGCGTGCTGCGTGCGGTGGTTGATTTAGCCAATCTGGCGAACCTCGTGGCGCGTACCGAGATTGGCGGCGGCGGGCGTGCGGTGGTGCTGGACGGAGCAGGGCAAGCACTTATTCACCCTGAACAGACTGTGATGATGAATCCAGACCCGTATGCCTGGCCGGGTCTGACGGGAGCCTCGTATCCAGCGGGGCCCGGCACATTTCATTATATCTGGCGGAGCCAGCCTTATGTGGCTTCCTACGCACCCGTAACCGGTATCGGCTGGATTGTCGTCGTTGAACAGCCTGAAAGCGAGGTATTGGCCCCCGTTATTAATCTGCGCCTGATAGGTCTGGTGGCGCTGGCCCTAAGCGTGACGCTGGCTTTGGCGGTATCGATTTTCATCGTGCGGCGTCTGATCCAGCCTCTGGGGCATCTGGCCAGTGCCGCGCAGGCATTCGGCGCCGGTGAAGCCGATGTGCCATTGTCTGCTGATCAATCGTCCGCTGAGGAAATAACCTTGGTAATTGCAGCGTTTTCGGATATGCGTACCGCAGTGTCAGAAGCGATGCAACGTGAGCGGAGCGAACGGGCACTCAACGAAGCGATCTTGGCCAGCGTACCCACAGGCCTTCTGGTCGTATCATCTGATTTGCAGGTGTTCTCAGCCAATAAATCGCTGGTGCGGCTGACGGGGGTTGGCGTCACGGCGTCGACCAGCCTGGACCACGCGCTGCCAGATGAGGAACTCCGGGAACGTATTGCCCAGGCGGTGAACAAGCGGTTGGCAGCAACCGATCTGATCGTTGACAGCGGCCAGCCGCGGCGCCTGTTGCGCGTTTTCATTACTCCAATCGGCGTTGAGGAATCTCCGCAAGGCGACCGGTGGTTAGTCGGACTGGAGGATTTAACCGAGATTGCGCAGATCCGCCTGCGCTATCGGATGCTGGAAACCCTGCAACAGATCAGCAACCTTATTCTAGGGTCGGTGGACCTGAAGGTAACGTTGCAACAAATTCTAGAGCGGACGCTTGCGCTGGGTCCATTCGATGTGGGTCTGGTTCGATTACAGCCTTTTGACCAGACCGCAGATGGGCTGCTCTTCAGCGCGGGTTTCCAGAACCCCCCTCAAGGCTCTCTGGTTGCGGGGCTTCCTGCGCACTTACAGGAAATTCACCGCTCCGTATCGCCTGACGCTTTTGCCGCACTGCCTGATTTCCAGCGTGAAGAGGTGTGCTCGGCGCTGATCGTTCCGATGCGAGCAGGCGGGGAGATATTCGGTTCCATTGAACTAGGCAGCCGGACAAAACATGCCTTTGCGGACACCGAAAGGGAATTGCTGGAAACTGTGAGCAGCCAGGTTGGCCTTGCTGTGCAGAAGGCCCGGCTGGACGATGCCTTGCGCAAGAGCGAGGCGGAGGCCCGTCTTTTATCACTGGTCGCCAGCCGCACCGATAATGCGGTGATCATCACTGACCGGCTGGGCTTGATCGAATGGGTCAATGAGGGGTTCACCCGCATTACGGGTTACATTCTGGAAGAGGTTCAAGGGCGAACGCCCGGTTCGATCCTGCAAGGTCCAGAATCGGATCGCGAAGTGATCGCGTATATGCGAAAGCATATCACTGAAGGCAGTGCCTTCAATTGTGAGATCATTAACTATCACAAGACTGGACGTATCTATTGGATTTATATTGAAGGTCAGCCTCTCTATGATCAAACGGGCCAAGTCAACCGGTTCATGGCTTTGGAGAGTGACATTACCGAGCAGAAGCGGATCCAGCAGGCGTTGACTGCGGCGAATGCTGAGCTGGAGCAGGCGCTGCTCACCGTCAAGCGCAATGCTGATAAAGCAACAGCGGCTAGTTCTGCCAAAAGCGAATTCCTATCGCGGATGAGTCACGAACTCCGCACTCCTCTCAACGCTATCCTAGGCTTCGCCCAGATTCTAGAGGATGAGGAATTACCGGCCGCACAGGCTGCGGCTATCCAGCAGATTCTCCAGGCAGGTCACTATTTACTGAACTTGATCAACGAAGTACTCGATTTGTCGAGAGTTGAGGCAGGCAAAATGAGCCTGTCGCTGCGGCCGGTCACCGTGAGTGCAGCCGTTCGTGAAGCAGTGGATATGCTGCGGCCGATCGCAGCTAAAGGCAAGATCGCTATGGAGTACCAGATTGCCAGCGCTGGTACCGGGCAAGTGTATGTCGATAATAGCCGTTTCAAGCAAGTGCTGGTTAATCTGCTTTCTAACGCCATCAAGTACAACCATCCTGGAGGGCGCATTATCGTTGCCGTTAAGCCTGGAGAGAGTGACAAGGTGCGCATTAGCATAACGGATACCGGCAGAGGGATTGCTCCGGACAAAATGCAGCGGCTTTTCATGCCCTTCGATCGTCTGGACGCCGAGACGACCCGTGTGGAAGGCACTGGACTGGGACTCGCGCTTTCTAAGCGTCTTATGGAATTGATGGGTGGCGTGATTGGCGCGGCCAGCGTTGCCGGTCAAGGCAGTGTATTCTGGCTGGATCTGCCGCAATCCGATGCATGTGCTGTCTCGAATGCTGCGTTGGCAACGGAACCTATCGATAAACCCGCCGTCTTGTCTACATCAGTAACGTATACTGTACTGTATATTGAGGATAATCCTGCCAACTTGCAGTTGGTGGAAGTTGTTCTACGCCGTCGCCAGGAGATTCGATTGCTGTCCGCTATGGCCGGACGCCCGGGTTTGGAGATGGCCCGGAAAAATCAGCCCGACCTGATTTTGCTGGACCTGCATCTGCCTGATCTATCAGGCTATGAGGTGCTTGTTTTGCTGAAAGAACATCCAGCTACACAGCATATCCCAGTGGTGGTGGTGAGTGCTGATGTGCTATCCCAATCAACCGAACAACTCAGTGCTGCGGGTGCGAGCGCCTGCATAGCCAAGCCGCTTAATATTGGTAAGTTCCTGTCGCTGGTGGATCGCCTGTTGGCAAATAAGGCTGTAAATGAAGACCTTTGATGTGGCGGCCGATGCGCGTATCCTCATGATCGACGATGAACCGGCCAATATCCTGTTTCTTGAGCAGGTATTAAACCGTGCTGGTTATGAAAATATCCTGAGCACGTCTGATCCGCGTGAAGCATTGGGCCTGTGCCAGTCTTTTTCCCCGGATATCGTGTTGCTGGATTTGCTCATGCCGTACCTGGACGGATTTGCGGTGATGAAGCAGTTGCGTGAAATCATTGCACCCGATGATTATCGGCCGATTCTGATACTCACTGCGGACATCAGCCGCGAAAAAAAAGAACAGGCTTTGGCTGAAGGTGCGATGGATTTTCTGACTAAGCCTCTAGAAATCCCCGAAGTTCTGTTGCGCCTGCGCAACCTGCTGAAGACCCGTCAGCTGTACCTGAACGCACAGCAGGCTCTTGTGGAAGAACGCGAGCTGAACCAGTTGAAAAATCGCTTTATTTCTATGGTTTCGCATGAATTCCGCACGCCGTTGAGCATCATCCTGTCCTCGACGGAACTGCTAGAGCACTATGGAAGACAGTGGCCATTAGAAAAGCAAGCCAGGCACCTTAAGCGCATCAAAACATCGGTGATTCACCTGAATCAATTGATCGGCGATGTGTTGATATTAGGCCGTGCCGAGGCGGGCCGCATCGCGTTCCATCCACGATGGCTTGATTTGGAGCCGTTTTGCCGGGAGTTGATGGAAGAGCTGCAATTGACGCTAGGCGCTCAGCATGCACTGGTCACAACGGTTGAGGGCGAAAACTCCATGCTGTGGATCGACCCCAACGTCTTGCGTTCGATTCTCTATAATCTTGCTAGTAACGCGATCAAATTTTCTCCAGAGGGAGGGCCAGTGACGCTGTGCGTCCAGTGTCAGAGCGAGCAGATCCGGTTGATTGTCCAGGATCAAGGAATCGGTATCCCGCCCGAGGCGTGCTCCCGTTTGTACGAGGCGTTTTATCGCGCTGAGAATGCCGCGCTGCTGCCAGGTACCGGACTGGGACTGGTTATTGTGCAACGCCTGCTCAAGGCCCATCAGGGGGCGATCGAGTTTCAGAGCCAGTTGCATCAAGGAACGACTTTTACAGTCACCTTTCCACGCATCGATGAGACGATTGATGAATAAAATTCTGGTGATTGAAGACGAAGCGGCAGTGCGGGAAAATTTGGTCGAACTTCTTGACGCCGAGGGATTCGAAGTGCGCGGCGCCGAAGATGGCGCCGCCGGATTGGACGTCGTGCAGGTATGGACCCCCGATTTGATCCTGTGTGATGTGATGATGCCCCGCATGGACGGTTTCGCTGTGCTCAATATCCTGCGCCAGGATCCGCAGCTCAACGGCATCATGTTTATTTTTCTGACGGCGCTCTCCGAGCGAGGCAAGATCCGCCAAGGGATGGACCTGGGTGCGGATGATTATCTGACCAAGCCCTTTACCCGCACCGAAGTGCTGGATGCTATTCATGCCCGCATAGCCCGGCTCCAAGCGCTCCAGCAGCGCCGCCTGGCCGATATCCAGGCGGCTGAAACCCGGTTACTTTTTACTGACTACCTCACGCAGTTACCCAGTATTTTTGCACTCCGCGATCATTTTCAGCGCTTGATCGCTAGGACCAGCAAAATCGCTTTTGTCAGTATTGGTCTCGATCACTTCGAAGAGATTTTAGCTACCTTGGGCATTGCTGCCAGTGATCAGGTCATTTGTACAATCGCCAGGCGATTGCAATTGCGGGCGCCTCCATCCAGCGTGCTAACTCGTCTGCAAGTGGATAAATTCCTGCTCCTGCTGCCACTGAACGAATCTCAGCACAGCACCATAGAGGTCGCACAAAATCTGCTGGATGCTGTGCGCCAACCCATTGTGGTGGACCAGCAGGAGCTGTGTTTCACGGCCAGCTTGGGGATTGCCCACTACCCTCAAGACGGTTTGGATGTCGCCGATCTTATAACTAAAAATAGTCTGATAGCTTTGCGAACCGCATGTGGTAAGGGTGGAAACCAAGCGGTGCAATTCAGGCCGCAAATTACAAATCACGACCTCGTCAAACTGGAAACTGAGTTGTGCTTAAGCATTGAGCGTGGTGAGTTGCGAGTCTATTACCAGCCACGGGTGGAGTTAAACACTGGCCGCGTTGGCGGCGCTGAAGCGCTGGTGCGCTGGCAACACCCGGAGCGCGGGTTGATTCCGCCTGGCGTTTTCATTCCTCTCGCTCAGGAGATAGGTCTTCTGCCGAAAATCGATACCTGGATGCTTGAACAAGTTGTTGCGCAGCTGGCCTGCTGGCAGCAAGGCTGTTATTCACTGCTTCGGGTCTCGGTCAATCAATCTGGCTTGCAGCTCGAACGGCCGGATTTTGTCGATCAAATCGTCGATTTGATCCGCCAATATAAAATTCCTACTCATCTGCTTGAGCTGGAAATGACCGAAAGCTATCTGATGAAGGATTTGGAGGATGTGACTGCCAAGCTGGAGATATTACGCGCTCTGGGCATCGAAGTGGCTGTTGATGATTTTGGCACCGGCTATTCTTCGTTAAGCCAGATTAGCAAGCTGCCGGTTTCTCAACTCAAAATCGACCGTTCGTTTATCCAGGACATTGAGCCTGATACGCAGCGCGCCCTGATTATCCGCACCATTATTCAGTTGGGACTGGACCTGAGTCTTTGCGTGGTTGGCGAGGGTGTCGAAACGCAAACTGAGCTGGAATTCCTGCACCAGCATCACTGCGATCAGGTCCAGGGTTATTTCTTCAGCCGGCCGGTGCCTCTGGCTGAATTTGAGGCGCTGGCAGCTCAGGGTGTTCTGGAGATGCCCTGGAATCGCTAATTGCATAGATGTAACGGCGACGCTATTTGAAGCGGTTGATACGGGCTATAGGAATACCGGTTGAGACGGTGCAACACGAGGGGAAGCATGTGACCAAGGGTGTCCAGCGTCAAAGCGAACCTCGCGCCAGCCGTTGGCGAGTGATGACCGATCTTGCATTCGCAATGGTGATGCTGCTGGTGGTGTGTGCCGCCATACTGGTTGGCATATTCGAAGTAATGTACTGGACCAAAATGGAGCTTGGCATCGATATATTCAACGATCATCTATCCAATTTATTTGACTTTCTGGAAAAGTAGCGGGGTAAGTTTTGTATAAAATTGCCATCATCACGCCTAGTTACGCTCCCGATTTCGAGCGCTGCCAGGTACTTTGCACAAGCTTGCAACGCTTTGTTTCTGGCCATGCTGAGCATGTCATTATCATCGACCGTCGAGATCAGGAGCTATTTTCCCAGCTTGCCGGCCCTAATACCCGTCTGTTGCTTAAGGAAGAAATGCTTCCTCAATGGTTGCGCAAATTACCTTTTAGCCGCAAATGGTGGCTCAATCTGCGTGGTTTGCCAGTACGTGGCTGGATTTTGCAGCAAATCGTCAAACTCTCGGTGGCTGAAGCGATCGATGCTGATCTGTTTATGTTTGTTGACTCGGATGTGGCGTTTATTCGACCGTTCCAGGTTTCTGAAGTGATAGACGATACAGGGCGGGTCCGGCTGTTCAACGCGCCGCTCAAGCCGGAAGATATCGAAGAACCTCGACATTGCGCCTGGTATCGCCATGCGGGCAAAGTTTTCAATTTAACCGGTGAGGCTTATCAAAAAAATGATTATATTAGCCAACTGGTGACTTGGCGCCGTGACACACTGCAAAAACTCACGGGGTGGATCGCTGCAAAAGGTAGACACAGCTGGCAAGCGGTGTTAGCCAACACCCTGGATTTTTCCGAGTATGTTTTGTATGGCGTCTTCGCTGAGCATGTTTTGGGCGATGCTTCTGGACATTTTTGGACCGGCAAGGAACTGTGCTATTGCTCCTGGCATCATCGTATAGAGAGCCGTCAGGATTTATTGGCTTTCCTGCACGATATTCCTGAAAGCTACCCTGCGGTGCTGGTGCAGTCGAATCTCGGTATTGCTCCCGCAGATTATGTACAGGTACTAAGCCAGCTTCAGAGATTAAGCCCGACAGCTTAAGAATTCCCATGTTAGAACGCGGTGTCGCCTGGATTCTGCTCTTCGCGTTAAGCATGTGTCATGGATGTAGCTGGTATCGGCCTCTCAAGCCTGAGCAGGTGGTTACCCAAGATGCCTACAAGACGGCTGACGAAACGATTCATCATATTGGCGATGATTTTATGCCGGTCTCAGTGGCGCAGTTGGCGGCGCGCAAGCATCGGCCCGTTCGTTATCCGCGCGGTCTGTTACTGATTGACGATGGTGCTTCCATGCGGGAACCGGCGCCTGGGTTTTCCGGGAACCGGGTTGAACTGGCCGTCGAATTAATGGACCGGTTGACCGTTACCTTGGCGATGCCTTCTCCTCAGGACCAATCTCTAGCGATGACGTGGATCGCCTTGGAAACCGGGCAGGTCAGTACTCTAAATGGCGGACGGGATGATGAATTGTCCGCTGCTTTGATGCAACTTGAAAGCAGGTTGCAGGGCGGGCCAGATACAGCCTTGGTACTCTTTAGCCGGGCTGACCGGATGACCGAGGACACGGTGAGGACGGTGCGCGGAATACAGAGCCGCTATGGCGAACACCTTTGTCTGCACTTAGTCAGCGTTGGCGATAACACTGCTTGTTTCAAATTACGGGACTTTAATATCTGTGGTAGTGCGGTGCGAGGCGAGGATATTGCCGGTCCGGAGGCGATGGCGGCTTATGCGCTTAAACTGTTTTACGGTGATCCGCTCGATACCGATGGAGACGGAGTTTACGATTACCGGGATCAGTGTCCCGGCACGCCGGAAAATTTGCGGATTAACTGGGATGGCTGCCCTTTTGATGAATCAGCATTACGCAATTTGCTTCCTGATGAAATGTTGCTGGAGGGTAATCTTTGGAAAGACTGATCTCCCGTACGCGGGCGAGGGGAGTGAACGGTTACTATCTACCTAGGCGGCATGAAACCAGCCGGTTGGAATAATGGTGATTTTTACGATGCCATTGGAATAAAGAGGAAAGGGTTTTGTCCTGAACCAGCGGGAATTTAATGACGGGATCTTTCTGGTGATCCGGCGCCAGTCTCGCTCAATCAATGGGTCGATGTCATTTATTATGCGATTTCATGATACTTAGGGAGGTCACATGGCAAATGATCATATTTAGATGGCCGTCCTTTTGTTTCCCAAACCGCTTGATCAAGCGTTACTTTATCCTGCTGATGGCAACAGGATTGTTGTTAGTCGTTCACCTGACGCATGCACAGCAGCTGCCGCTCCTCGAATCACTTTCCGAACAGCAACTTATCCAGCAAATGAAGGCCGCGCCCTCTGGAGAGGATGAGCCCATCCAAGCGCCAGTTGTTGCACCCGCCATTCCAGCCCCAGTGAGTCCCGTCGAGGAGCAGCCATCCGCCATCGAGCAAAACGTGACCGAGACGCTAAATACAATCACGCTGGAGGACAAAATTCGCAAGCAAGTCGTGCAGCCGGAGTTGCAGCAGTTTGGCTATGACCTGTTTCAAGAAGTCCCGACTACTTTTGCCCCAGTGACTGATCTTCCGGTGCCCCTCGATTACATCATCGGTCCTGGTGATACTTTGGTGGTGCAGCTTTATGGCAAACTAAACGTTGAATACCGGTTGGTGGTGACTCGCGACGGACGGCTGCTGGTTCCAGAACTGGGTCCCCTGCAAGTGGGCGGGATGCGTTTTGACGAGGCAAGTGAGTTGCTACGCGAACGCTTCGATCAACAAATTGTCGGCGCCAAGGCAGTCACGACCTTGGGCGCGTTGCGCACCATCCGCGTCTTAGTCGTAGGTGATGTCGTCAAACCCGGAGACTATACAGTGAGCGGATTGACCACGTTGCTCAATACGCTGATGAGCACCGGTGGAGTTAAACGCACCGGTACCCTGCGCAACATTGAACTCAAGCGCGCCGGACAGAAGATCGCTAGTCTGGATCTGTACGATATCCTCCTCCAGGGCGATACCTCCGGGGATGTGCAGTTGCAGCATGGAGACGTGATCTTTGTTCCCCCCATCGGCCCGACCGTAGGGATCGCTGGCGAGATACAGCGCCCGGCTATTTACGAATTGCGCGATAAGTCAACGGTGAAGGATGTGATCGCTTTGGCGGGTGGTCTGTTACCCACGGCTTCGCTGGCAGACGCACATATTGAGCGTATCGAAGATGGCAACCGTTATACGCTGGTTGACGCGCCGCTCAATACCGTAAAAGGCGTGTCCCTGCAAGTGACAGAAGGCGATATCATTCGCGTGTTTCCGATAACCCGCGCCATGGATGACGTGGTGCTGCTCAGCGGTCATGTCTTGCGTCCAGGAGGGTTTCAGTTTCGCAAAGGAATGCGTGTTTCAGATTTGTTGCCTTCTTCACGGATTCTCCGGCCTAACGCGGATACTTCCTACGGTCTATTACGCCGGGAAAATCCAAAGACACGGCGTATTCAGGTTCGTTATCTGGATATCGAGCATATTTTCCGTCACCCTGGAGGTCCCAGTGATCTGTTACTGGCGGCGCGGGATGAAGTGATTGTGTTCGACCTTAATGAAGCCCGTGTGCAGCGTTTGGCCGGTCTAGTGCGTAATTTGCGCACCCAGGCTGAACCCGGCCGCTATCCGCCAATGCTGGTTGAGGTCAAAGGCCATGCGCGCTATACAGGAACCCTGCCGCTGGCTGCCGGGGTCCGGTTGCTGGATGTCCTCGGTCTGGCCGGAGGCGCGCTGCCAGGCAGTGATACCGATTATGGCCTGGTGGCCCGTCAGAGCCATACCAACGGCCGTGTGGAATTTCTTGCCTTTAGCCTGAATCGGGCCAGACAAGCCCCTGATGCCAGCGATAATCTGCTGATTTTCCCGGAAGATACCATTTATCTGTTTGCTTACGAAGGGGAACGGACCGGATTGATCACCAAGGACATGGATCGTATGGTTCAACAAACCCCTTATGGTCAGGCGTCTCCGGTCATCTTCGTGCGCGGCGAGGTGCGTCATCCTGGGCGTTATCCTCTGGAACCTGGAATGCGCGTTGACGGGTTGCTCCGTGCAGGCGGCGGGCTTTTAGAGGAGGCTTATGGACTTTCGGCGGAATTGACTCGCTATGAGTTGCTTGAAGGCGAGTACCGGGTTGCCGATCACCGGCAGATTGATCTAGCTGATGTCATCGCCGATGAAAGCGGAGGCCTGATTTTGCAACCGCATGATGAATTGGTGCTTCATCGCAAACCGAATTGGCGGGAAAAAGCGAGTGTTACCCTGCGCGGCGAGGTGCGTTTTCCTGGGGAGTATCCAATTCAGCAAGGGGATACCTTGTGCCAAGTCATCCAACGCGCCGGCGGCCTTACAGGCGGCGCTTACCCTTTCGGTAGCGTTTTTATTCGCGACCGGGTGCGTCAACAGCAACAACAGGCGTTGGACCGTATTCAAGGTAATCTCGATGATCTGTTGGTCAACTTGTCCCTTTCCCATGGAGTGGATAATGCTGACAAGACGCCTGCTGGAGAGCGCCGGCAGGAATTGATCAAAGTCATTAATCAGCTGAAGAAGGCCGAAGCAATGGGCCGGATGGTCATCGACTTGAAGCGTGCCATGGAGTGCGATGCTGAGGCCAATATCGTGTTGCAGGATGGTGACAAACTGTCCATTCCTTCCTGGCTAGATGAGGTCACGGTGGTCGGCGAAGTGTACTATCCCTCATCCCACCTTTACCGGAAGTCTCTCAACAGTGCCGACTATGTGGCGCTTAGCGGCGGCACGACTGTCCTGGCCCGCGAGGATCACATTTTCGTTGTGCAGGCCAATGGCGAAATTGTCTCTGTGCGCGGCGGTGATTGGAAAAACCGCGCCGGTGACATCGCGATCACACCGGGCGCAACCATTTATGTGCCACTGAATGTGGATCGGATGAACCGGCTGGAATCCGCCCAATCCTGGACCAAGATACTCTACCATTTGGGTATCACTGCAGCCAGTTTGAATAGCGTTGGCGTGTTCAAGTGAAAAAGGCATGAATCCTGGTAACGAATTGCAGAAGATTGATCCGGCAAACGCGCCTCTGCCCTATGGGTTAGAGGAGGAGATCGATCTGATTGAGTATCTGGTTGCAGTGTTTCGCAACAAATACTGGATTTTGCTGTTTGCATTCGTCTGCGCGGGCGCCGGTTTCGGTCTTGCGAAGATCTTGCCGCATCGTTATGAATCTTCTGTTCAATTAGCGCTGCGCGAACCGGAAAACCCCGGAGGGGTGGCGCCGGATAACCGGCGGGCGCCTGAGGTATTGACCTTGATGGAACATGGTTTCGTCATGAATCCAGTCAATGAGAACTACCGGCACATTATTATGGCGCAAATGCGCAGCCGGGTATTTACTAATCATTTTATTTTGACACATGATGTATTACCGCACTTGTTTGCGCAGCAATGGGATGAAAGGAAGCAGGCGTGGATTAATGGGTATAAACCGGATTTGAGCGAGGCCTATAAGATTTTCAACGAAAATATCCGCTCTGTGGTTCACAATCCAGAGAATGACCTGATTCGATTGTATATCTATTGGCGGAATGCCCAAGTGGCTGCCGAATGGGCGAATGCCTATATCAAATCATTTAATGACTTCATGCGTGATAGAGCGATCCAGGAAAGCCGGCGCAAACGGGATTTTCTCATGCAACAGCTCCGTAAAACGTCAGTCGTGGAAATGGAGAAATCGATTTACCGCATGATCGAGGCGGAAACCGCAGTCGAGATGCTGGCTCAGTCACGCGAAAATTTCGTGTTGGAGGTATTGGATGATGCTGTTCCGGCCGATTATCCCTACAGTCCTTCTAAAAGAAAAATGGTTGCATTCGGCTTTTTCGCCGGTTTTGGCCTGGGCCTCGGCACAGCGATTGGCAGTGTGCTGGTGCGCAAGATTCGCTACGCCATGCAGGCCTATCGGGCGCGCACTGAACGGCTTGCTTGATTGAGAATATATCCGGATATGACACCCTTGTGGTGCAAGCTTGGAAAAATCCTGCCTGCACTGATGGTCCGGGGCAGCGGGCTGGGCTTACAGATTGCCATGAGTGTGGCCGTTGCCCGGCTGTTGGGCGCGGAAGGCATGGGACTGTACACCTTGTATGTGACTTGGATGGTGCTATTGGCTGATCTGGTCAGTATCGGCATGCCGGTTTATGCGCTGCGCACCGTGGCTGCTCTTAAGGCGCGCGGGCAAGAGAACGCAGCAGGCGCTTTCGTGCGGCAAGCACTGGGACTGGTTCTATCCGTTGGAGCGGTGATTCTGCTATTGCCTTGGTGGGCTGCCGGGCCAATGGCGCGCTGGATAGCCGGGGATGTAAATCTTGCGCCGGCTTTTCAAATGGCGGCCGTCAGCGCGTGGCTGTTTGCTGGGTTGCGTATTTTGACGGAAACGTTGAAAGCGGCTGGCGCAACGCAACGCGGCCTGTTTGTTGAATCGGCGGCTATTCCACTGGTCATCCTGCCGCTCCTGCCAGTGCTGATTTTGCGCGATAGCCTGGACGGCGAAAGCCTGCTCTGGCTGCATGTCATGGCAACCGGATTGGCCTTTGCATTGGCGGCGGCGCTGTGGGGATCACTATGCCGGGGGCTACGCGGAGTCTCCGGCGCGTCTTTCCCAGCGTATTCTCCGGCACTGTGGCCCTTGTGGGGTGGTGCATTGCTTAATGTGGCTTATGTCAATCTGCCTATCCTGTTATTGCCCTGGTTCGCGACGGTGGAGGAATTGGGGCAATTTGGCGTCGCTTTTCGCCTCATGAATCTAGTGACGGTGATTCTGGTCACACTGGCCGCGATTTTTGGACCGCAGTTCGCCGCTGCTTACGCACTGAAGAATGCAGCGCGGCTCCGTGATCTTTTGAAACGAAGCCAGCAGTTTTCGCTGCTGCTCTTCGCCCCCTTCCTCCTGGCGTTTACCCTGTTAGCCGGCCCGGTGTTGGGCCTGTTCGGGGAAGAATTCCGGGAGGCTGCGCCATTGCTATGGATTCTCGCGCTGGGGCAATTGGTCAACGCTGCCACCGGTTTGGTGGGTTATCTGTTGAATATGATGCATCAGGAACGAACAGAGTTCGCTATTCTGCTGGGAACCGGCGGGGCTATGCTGGTTTGCATGATGATAACAGGCACGGTTGCGGGCGTCTTGGGTGTGACGCTGGCTTATAGCGCCGGGCTGATATTGAAGAACTTGTTATCCCTGATGTTTTCGTTGCAATACCTGCGCCGGTTGGAAACATCGGCCTCACCACAAGGCACATAACCAAGATGATGATTCCAAAACCTCTCGATTTTGCAATTATCGGCGCTCAGAAATCCGGCACGACTTCGATGTTCCGGTATCTGGAGAAGCATCCGCGTATTTATATGCCGCCAGAGAAGGAGTTGCCCTTTTTTAGCCGGGATGATCTGTACGAGGCTGGCTGGTCAGCCCTGGTTGAAACGTACTTCAAGGATGCGGCGCAGGAAAGGCTATGGGGTACGGCCAGCCCTCAGTATATGACCGATCCCCGGACCCCGGAACGCATGGCGCAGGCTAACCCGGACATCGGTTTGATTGCCTTGTTGCGTAATCCCATTGACCGGGCCTTTTCACATTTTACGATGTCGCAGCGGCGTAATATGGAGTCACGCTCTTTCGATCAGGCGATGGATGACTTGCTGCAACCGGACGAATTGGCCCGCGACCGCGAAGCGATTCCGCCAGATTATGCCGAGGGCTACATGCAGGTGAATGCAGAGGTTACCCGCTTTTATCTGGTGTGGAGCGAGTATGCGCGGGCGCTTAACCGGTTCCTGCAATATTTCCCCAGAGAACAGTTGCTGGTGCTGTATATGGAAGACATGCAGCGCGAACCTCAGATCGCTATCGCTTCGGTCATGACCTTTTTAGGTCTAGATCCGGATTTTCAGCCCCCCAATCTCGGCAAGGTCTATCACAAGGGCGGAGGGCAACAGATCATTCCTGCCGCCTGGAAGGAGCAAGTGAAACGTCATCGCTTGTTCCGTCTGGTTTGGGATCGGGTTCCGCCACGCACCCGGGGGATCATCAACTACTGGTATGATCAGTTCAATGTGCGGCAGATCAAGGACGCTGACGTGCGTGTTCCAACCCCTGCGGTCCGCCAGCGGCTGACGGCGCATTTCTGCGATGATGTGCGTCAGGTCGAGAAACTTGCGGGCAAACCAGCGCCCTGGCGCGATTTTCTCTGAGAAGACCGTGCCATGAATCCGTTAAACACTGTGACCTTGGTGCTGGGGATTCCAATCGATGATTTAACCTTGGAATTGGCAGTCCAGCGAACGCTCGGATTAGCCGATGCCTGGCGGCAGGATGGCCGTCCGCGTCAGATTGCTACAGTCAATGTGGATTTTTTGACGAATGCGTTGGGCTGGATGCCGAATGCTGCGCCGCGTCACCCGGAACTCCTGGAAATTCTGCGCCGTGCTGATTTGGTCACAGCCGATGGAATGCCGGTGGTGTGGCTGGCCCGGATGCTGGGAACGCCGCTCAAGGGCCGGGTGACCGGTGCTGATCTCGCTCCAGCCTTGGCCAGGGCCATGGCGCAAAGCGGACATCGTCTGTTCCTGCTCGGCGGGTGCGGCGATATCGGCCAGCAAGCGGCGGATAAGCTGCAACAACAAAATCCCGGCTTACAAATCGTCGGGGTTTATTCGCCCTTTGTGCATACCGAGGGTGAAGCCATGCTGGATGCTGAAACCGATGATGCTGAAATCGTCGAGCGGATTAATCAGGTCGAACCTGACGTGCTGTTGATGGGGTTCGGTAATCCGAAGCAGGAAGTCTGGTTCCATCGTAACCGCCACCGGCTCAAGGCTGGCGTGAGCATCGGCATCGGCGGTACGTTTGAATTCATCGTGGGCCGTGTGTCGCGGGCGCCTGTTTGGATGCAACGCACCGGTCTGGAATGGATGTACCGGATTACCCAGGATCCGAAGCGGCTGTGGAAACGCTATGCAATTGGATTGATGAAGCTGGCGGTGATGGGGATTCCTCTGGTGCTGTACTATCGATGGCAGCGGTGGTTGCATCCGGCCGGCCCGCCCGCAGCGGTAGCATCTTTTGCCGCAACCATCCACACTCCCAACCCTCCCCTGCAAGGAACACCAGAGTTAGAGACTTTTCTAGTCCTGCCGGAGCAAGTGGACGCTGCTTGGGTGCAAGCTCAAGGTGTGTTAAACACAGTCTCGACTACCGGTTCTAGCGGCCTGGCCGTGGATTTCACCACGGCGCGCTTCATTGATTCTACCGCCCTTGGTTATCTGGTCCGGCTGTGGAAGTCGGCACAAAATGCCAAACGTTCAATCCGGTCGATTGGTCTGGAGGAGACACCCGCCGCTAGCCTATTGAAAATGACCCGTACCTGGGATTTGTTCGCCGAGCCCTTGGGTCGTCCGTTAACTCCCAGCCGGGTTGATGCTTCTTGCTCCACAATGGATGGATTGGTGCAGTTTGCTGAACCGGTAGCCGGCGCCGTCATTGTCTGCCTGCATGGCCGTTTGGACGCGGACCGGGCCGCCGGTCTGGATTTTAATGCATTGGCTTTGTCCTTGGGCGATGGCGATTGTGTTCTGGATATCTCGGACTTGCAATTTGTCGATAGCACCGGTCTGCGGCTGTTTTTCCATCTTCAGCGCCGCTTCAATGGCTGTGAGCGGGAATTGATTCTCTGCGGCATACAGCCCTCTGTACAGCAGCTTTTGGAAATCACCCGGCTGATCGGTCTGTTCCGTCATGCGTCTGATCGAGGAAGGGCTTTAGATTTAATTGCTGCGCGCCACAGTGAAAACAGCGAGCCAGAATCCCATCTTGACTACAGCGTGCCCGGTTCATGGTGGGATCGTCTCCTGCAAGTTTTGTATTTCGCTGCCTACCGGGCGGAAATGGCCGTCAATTTTTTCATCCGGCCCCGGGTAGAAGGCGCTTATGTCGCGGTTTGGCAAGGCGATCGGGTGTTGCTGATTTTAAATAGCTATAAATCTTATTACACGTTGCCTTGCGGCAAAATTAAGACAGGTGAGGCTCCGGTGGAAGCGGCCCGGCGGGAGTTACGGGAAGAGGTTGGGCTGGATTTGAAGCAAGGCGATTTACACAAGAGTTTCTCAACAGTGAACCATAGTGAATTTAAGGAGGATCATATTCATTTGTATGAGGTGTTTCTGGACGTGCCTGTAGAGATCCGCCCGGATGGCCGGGAAGTGATCTGGGCCGGATTCAGGAAACCGGGGGAAGCGGTTACGCTACCCTTGTTTCCACCGGTAATGACCTATCTTCTGCAAAAGATCGCAGATGCGCCAGGCACAGGCAGTTGATGCCATGCAAATCCTCATTGTGGACGATGATGTGGCTATCCGCCGCATCTTGGCTGCTATGTTGCAAAAATGGGATTTTGACGTTATCCAGGCAAACGATGGCGAAGAGGCATGGCAACTCCTTCAGCACCAGCCAGTCAGCTTCATTCTCAGTGATTGGATGATGCCTCAGCTAAATGGCATCGAGTTATGCCGCCGGCTGCGCGCTGCTGGATTGCCTTACTATATCTATTTCATCCTGCTCACCGGTAAAGATCAGAGTGATGATCTCATCATGGCTCTTGAAGCCGGTGCCGATGATTTTCTGACCAAGCCTGTGAATGCCAAGGAGCTGCGAGTACGCATCAAGGCTGGAGAACGGGTGTTGCGTCTGGAAAAGGCGCTGCTGGCGCAGAATCAAGCATTGCAACAGGCTAACCAGGAATTGGCAGCCAGCCAGGAGCGTGTCCAGCGTGATTTGCAGGCGGCGGCAAGCATTCAGCAGGATCTTTTGCCAAGTTCGCCACAGACAGGCTTGCCGGTTGGTCTGGCGTGGGCTTTTCTTCCAGCGGAAGAACTGGCGGGGGATATCTTCAACTTTTATCCCCTGGATGAACGGCATCTGGGTTTCTACTTGATCGATGTCTCTGGTCATGGTGTTCCAGCCGCCATGCTATCGGTGCATTTGGCCAAAATTCTGTCGCCGGAACCGCGTCCAGATAGCCTGATCCGGCTGCCGGAAAGCCCATTAAATACCAATCAACATACTGATTCTACAGGTTTTTTTAATTTGAGACGGCAAAAAAGGACCGGGCCGGCTATCCGCATGGAATCCTTCAGAAGCCCGGTTGAAGTGGTGACCCGTCTGAACGGAAATTTCCAGGCTGATGACCGTAACATGATGTATTTCACTATGATTTACGGCATCATCGATACGCAAAGCGGCCAAGGTTCCTTGTGTCAGGCGGGTCATCCCTACCCATTGCTTTGCCGTAGCGACGGCTCGATAGAATCGCTCGGCGAGGGCGGTTTTCCGGTGGGCCTGGTTGCGGAGGCTGATTACGAAGCTGTCGATTTTCAGTTGCGGCCCGGTGACCGCTTGTTGCTGTATTCAGATGGTGTGACGGAATGTGTGAGTCAGGAGAATCTTCAGTTCGGTACGGACCGGTTGAGGCAAAGCCTGTGCGATGCGCGACGGTCATCTCTGCAAGACGCCATGGAGCAAATCAAAAATGCTTTAGTTGCTTGGAGTCCGCGATCTTCAGGAAAAATATCTTTTAGCGATGACGTCTCCCTCCTGGCTATTGAGTTATCTGCTGAATCCTGAGTGAAGGTGGTGGCAATCATGGATTATGTTGTTTATTTAGAGCCGTCTGACAAGATCATGATGGCCCGGGTTGAATTGAAACGATTGACTGCTGATGTGGCTCATCAGATTTTTGCGGAAATTTTGCAGGCGGCGAGCAGCACACAAGCCCTGGCGATTGATCTCGCTACCGTTGATTTCATGGATAGCACTGCAATCGGCGAGCTGGTTTTTCTCGGTAAAAAACTGCGTAATGGCGGGATAACCTGCACCATTGCCGGTTTAAAGCCGCATCTCATGGGCTTGGTTAGGATGATGCGTCTGGAAACCATCATGCATTTCAGTGAAGATACCGATGCCGGTATCAAGGGATTGGTCAATAAACTGAAGATCGAGATGCCCAATTCATGAATAGCGACGATAAAACCCTCATGCTGGAAATTGATAGCCGGCTGGACTGCGTGGCTCTGGTCGGTATCAGCATCCGGGCGCTTTGCCTAGAGTACGGTGCGGATGAAATGACGGCTTATCAGGTGCAGACATCCACCGTCGAGGCAGTTAACAACACTATTATTCATGCCTATAGCAATCAATCAGGCCACCCTGTATGGATTCGCTGGAGCCTGGCTGATAAGCGGTTGACGATCCAGGTGAGTGACGAGGGGATGACGATGCGGCAACTGCCGCCGGATATTGAACCGGAACCGGACGCGGAAAGCGGGCGCGGTTGGTGGATCATGCGCCAGTGGATGGATAGTGCAGAATACATGACAGATTCAGGCCGTAACACATTGGTATTAAGCAAAAGCATTTCAAATAAGCACTAAATCAAATATCAGCCGCTAACGGAGGCTTGAATGAAGCGCCTTCTCTCAAAACAATTTATCAGTCTGTTTTTACTGATTACAGTGTTGAATACATCTATTGCCGTTGCCGCAGAGACTCCAGAAACGATTGAAACATCGTCTTCCAGTTTCCTGACCTTTGGCATTGTCCCGCAACAGTCTGCCAGCCGGCTGGCCAGTCTTTGGGCGCCGGTTTTCAAGTATCTGGAAAAACCGGCTGGAAAACCCATTCATTTCCGTACTGCGACTGATATTCCCGCTTTTGAAAAACGCCTTGCCGCTGGCGAATACGATTTCGCGTACATGAATCCTTATCACTATACGGTATTCAGTAAAAGCCCCGGCTATAAAGCTTTTGCTAAGGCGCGTGACGAGCGTCTTAAAGGCATCATTGTGGTTCGCAAGGACAGTCCAGTTAAAGACCTGAGCGAACTGAATGGGGCGACTCTGGCAGTTCCTTCTCCGGCGGCCTTTGCAGCGAGCATCCTCACTCGTGCTTATTTGTCCAGTATAGGGATTAAATTTACCGCCAAGTATGTCTCCTCGCATGATTCAGTCTATCGGGCGGTAGCGAAAGGTTTATTTACCGCAGGTGGCGGCGTCATCAAAACATTTGAAAATGTGCCGCCTGAGGTCCGGGATCAATTGCGTATTCTATGGATCAGTAAAGGCTACACTCCCCATGCCTTTGCAGCGCATCCGCGTGTGCCTGCGGAAATAGTGGAAAAACTTGCTACGGCCATGAAGACTATGGATCAGGATGCAACAGGCAAAGCGTTACTTGAGGCGATTAACTTCAAAGGCGTGGACGCCGCCTCGGATCCGGATTGGGATGACGTGCGTCGTCTCAATATCCAGCTGCTTGATGATTTGGTTGAGGATGATTCTTGAGTTTCCGGCGCAAAACCATTCTCGGCATTGCTCTAATTGAAATCATATTGCTGCTGATTCTCATCAGCAGCGGCCTAAGTTTTCTCAAGTCCTCGAATCAGGACCAGCTTATTCAGCGTTCCCGCATCACCGCCCGGTTATTCGCTGTCAGCACCAAAGAGGCGATTCTGACCACCGATCTGGCATCGCTGGAGTCTTTTCTCAACGAAGTATTAAGCCATCCTGAAATTGTGTATGCGCGGGTTATAGGTGATGGCATAGTGCTTGCCCAAGGCGGCGATCCTGTGGCGTTGCACCGGCCATTCCGAGAAGATGACCGGCTAGAATCGGTGCAGGATGGCGTCTTTGACATTCACGCTGATATCCACGAAGGCGGACGGCAGTTCGGGCGTGTCGAAATCGGTCTTTCCACCCAGAGCATCAAAAAGGTGCTGGACGATGCGGTACGCTGGGCCACGGCCATTGCTGTGGTGGAGGTGATTTTAGTTGCTGTCTTTTCGTTTGCGCTGGGCACGATTTTGACCCGCGAATTGAAAAAATTAAAAACGGCATCGGAGGAGATTGCTGAACGCGGGCCTGGTTTCCAAACCGAAGTGGCTGGCAGCGACGAAATTTCCGGGGTCGCTCGATCATTCAACCGCATGTCTTTGCAGCTAGAAAGATCATATAAGGAATTGGTGGATGCACTCGAAGCATACCGCCAGATGGCGAAGATCGCAGCTAGTAATGAGGCTAAAAATAAAGCCATTTTGTCAGCGACGCTGGATGCGATTATCACGATTAACCGGGAAGGCCAGATCATTGAGTTCAATGAAAACGCCCAAAAGATTTTTGACTATACACCGGCGGAAATCATTGGGGCGTCTCTGGTAGAAACCTTGATACCGGAAGAATACCGCGCGGCGCACCAGCAAGGGTTCGCTCGCTTCCTCGCTACTGGAGAAGGCCCCGCCCTCAGACAACGCTTGGTTGTGTCCGCACTGCACAGGCAAGGGCATGTTTTTCCGGTGGAACTGACTATTTCTCCTATCGAAACCGAGGACGCGCTGCTATTTACCGCCTTTCTTCGCGACATTACCGAACAGCAGAACACAGCGCGGGAGTTGCAACTCGCCGCTCAGGCGCTGGAAGCAGACGAAGGCATTTTTATCACCGATGAGCATGGCCAAATTCTACGGATCAACCAGGCGTTTACGCGTATCACCGGTTACTCTGCGGAAGAAGCCTTGGGAAAGAATCCGAGGATGCTCTCTTCCAAGCAACACGATGAAACTTTCTACCGGGCTATGTGGCAGCGTATCGAACAGGATGGCAGCTGGCGGGGGGAAATTTACAACAAACGCAAAGATGGCAGTGTCTATCCACAATCACTGAGCATCACGGCAGTCAAGGATACGAAGGACAAAGCGACCCACTATGTGGCGCACTTTGTGGATATCAGCGAACGCAAAAAGAATGAGCAATCGCTAAAGAAGGCAAGGCAGCTAGCGGAAGCGGCTAATGAAGCCAAAAGCCGCTTTCTTGCCACCATGAGCCATGAAATCCGCACGCCGCTCAATGCGATCATTAACATGAACACCCTGTTGCTGGAATCTGAGCTAAGCCAGGAACAGCGGCAGTTCGCACTTGCGGCGGTCAACGGTGGCCAATTATTGCTGGCATTACTAAATAATGTGTTGGATTTTTCCAAAATCGAAGCCGGCAAACTCACATTGGATGAGCACTGGTTTAACCCATTGAAGGTGGTTAACACGATTGCCGAGCTTTTCAGCGGCGAGGCGCAAAATAAAGGCATTGAAGTCGTCGTGATTGCCGCCAGACAGGTTCCTGCCGAGTGCTTTGCCGATGGTTTGCGTTTCAAACAAATACTAACCAATCTGCTAGGGAACGCGATCAAATTCACGAATAGCGGCGGGGTCACGGTCCAGCTTGACTATCAGGTTTTGCATGAGGCTCAATCGGAGCGATTGCATCTGGTAGTGGCTGATACTGGCATTGGTATTCCGGAGGAGCAGCAGGCCCAGTTATTCGGCGAATTTGTCCAAGCCGATAGCACGGCAACCCGCCGGCATCAGGGTACCGGTTTGGGATTAGCGATCAGCCAGCGCCTGGTTCACTTGATGGGCGGTGAGATTGAGTGTTTCAGTTGCAGAGGAGAGGGCGCGCGTTTCAGCGTGGATATTCCGGTGCGCGGGCGCGGTAAGGAAGGCAGGCACCTCGACGGCGTTCTGGAAATACTCGAAGGTGTTGAGGTGCTGGTCTATAGCCAAAGCCAGCTTATACGCAGCAGTCTCTGCGAACAATTGTCCTGTTACGCGATCACTAGCAAATCCTTCGATTATCATGAGGCGCTGGAACGGCAATTCAGCGGCCTTGATAGCCGCTCACGGGTGGTCATTATACTGGATACCCCAATGGGTATTTCGGTGATGAGGGAAATGGATTATATCAGCGCACTACCCCGCCGTTATCCACAACTGCGTTTCGTGCGTCTGGCGCCAATGAGCGAAGTTGGCGCTATCGATGCCTCGAAGCAGATGGGCTTCCGCTCCGTTGTGCGTAAACCGGCTCAAGCAAGCAGCTTGCTACGTTATCTGGCAGTAACGCTCGACGCTTCGCGGCGCTTGCCAAACCCGGCGGAATCTGTTGCCGTAGAACCGCTCTCCGGGAACCTCTATGTCGATCCTGCCCAGATTCTGCTCGTGGAAGACAGTGCAAGCAATGTCGCGATAACCCGTGCTGCCTTGCATCAGGAAAATTATGAAATCACCGTTGCCTGGAATGGCCAAGAGGCTTTATATGCGGCCGAGGAAAGAAAATTCGACATCATTTTGATGGATGTCTCCATGCCATTGATGGACGGGCTGGAGGCGACGCAACGAATCCGGCAAGGCCGTTCGCTCAACAACGCTACGCCCATTATCGCTATGACCGCTAATGCCTTCGCGGAAGACCGGGAGCGTTGTCTGAATGCCGGGATGGATGACTTTATGTCCAAACCGATTGATATCAGGAAGCTTCGTAGCATCGTTGAGTATTGGTTACACCAAAAAGCGGTAACACCTGAAGCGAAGCCGGTTGATGAACCGGAGGAGGCATCAGAAGAAACCACCTCTCCAGCCGCTGAGGGGCCAGTATTTGATCCCACCGTTCTTGATCAATTAGCTCGCGACACATCGGAGGAGCTATTGCCTGAGTTAGCAGGGATTTATCTGGAAGAAACGCGCAAGCGCATCCCAACATTGCATCGGCTGCATCTTGAGGAGAATTTTTGTGACTTAGAGATGCAGGCCCATAGCCTAAAAAGCGGGGCAGGCGCCTTCGGTGTGCTCAGACTGCAGCGTTTAGCTTTTAGTTTGGAACAGGCGGCCAGGGCAGCAGACAGATCGCAGCTTACAGCGCTCATGGGCAAACTGGAGGAAGTTGCCGAGACTGGACTCCGCGCACTTGAAGCGTGCCTGGTTAAAAAGACTGTTTAGCCACCTCTTGCTTAACGTAAGGCGCTGATTAGCGGATTTCGCCAGATGGAGTTCCATTTGGGATTGAAAACTCAGGATTCTTTCTCTCGCGCCCGTGCCTGCGCTGGCCGGGTCAGCAGCCGGTCGGCATAGGCGTCTAACGAGGCATGGCCAAACGGCAATTTAATAGCACGCGCCCAAGCCAAAGTATGCGCAGCGAGGATATCAGCGGCGGTGAACCGGTTTCCTGCTAGATATTCCCGTTCCCCCAGGCCGGTTGCCAGCACTTTGGCAGCTACGCCAAATTCCCAGATTGCAGTCTCGATGATTGCGGGCACTCGATGTTTTTCCGGCAAGGCAAAGCGATGTTTAGCGATGGTCCATAATGGCTGCTCTAATTCGCTCAGCACAAAGAAACACCATTGATTGTATTGTGCACGTTCCGGGGAGTTGACGGGCGGGGTCAGACCGCTGCCGGGAAAGCGGTCGCCGATATAGGTGCAAATCGCCGCTGACTCGGTCAGGATCAAATCGCCGTCTACCAGAGCGGGTACCTTACCGCCGGGATTGATCGCTAGGTAATCCGGTTTCCAGCCTTCACCAGTGAACAGGTCGATCTTATGGTAATCGTAGGCAACGCCTGCTTCTTCCAGTGCCCAGATCACTCGATTGGAGCGGGAATTGGGGCAACCATAGACCTTCAGCATGGGGTTATCCTCGGTATGTGGTTTAGGAGCAGATAGATCTTGCGCCGCCTGAGTCAATGCGATCTGCTTTGGATTAGGCCCTGGCCCGTAACCCAGCATTTTGATCATGTTGAGTTACGCGCGTCGCTTGCTTTGCAGACCGGGCTGGAAGCGCGTCCTGCTTTAGCGGAGATAGGCTCCATCTGTTCCGATTTTGCCTGGTCCGTTGAGTACATAGATGCCGGCAGAGTTGCCACGCACATGGAAAGATAGATGCCCATCGCCAACGTGGATTTCATGGCCGGTGACCGCATCGCGGTAAATGCCATTACGAATCCCGCCAACATTGACGCCTTGATCGCCGCCGATCGCCAGCCCGACGGCCACATAGCTTTCCCCGTAGTTATGATCGCGAACGAAGCTCATGCCGCTGCCCCATTCGTTCAAGTGGCTCATTGCGCCTTTTTGCAAAGCGGGAATGCTGCGGCGAATTTGGTTCAAGCGTTTGATGTGTTGATAAAGCGGGTGACCTTGCGTCGCGGCGATCTGTTCATCGGTGAGGTGGCCGCCGAAGTAGGCGCGGCCGGTCTGGTCGAGGGTGTCGTCATTGCCGATCACGTCCTGCGGCGCGCCCTTCATGAACTCGATTTCTTCGCCGTAGTACAGGCAGGGAATGCCGCGGACCGTCCATAGCAGGTTGTAGGCGGCTGCCGCCATCCATTGTTCACCCTTGAAGCGGAAGCGGAAGTCATTGTCCGGACCCACATCATGGTTTTGCAGGAAGGTGACCAGGGTGCTGGCATTGCCGTAAATCCAGTCCATCTCCAGTACCCGGGCAACGCCGTCATAGCTGCCCCGGCTGAGGTTGTCGCGGAAGGTAGAAAACAGGCCAAAATCAAGCTGCGGGAACCCGGAGTCGCCCCCGGAGTTCGGGTCACGGGGATCGTGGCCTAAGCGGGTGTACCACCACGGGCGGATGAAGGAGGGGCCATTGTCGCCGCCGCCCAGATCGCCCCAGCCGTAACCCTTGACCAGATTTTCGCCGAACACAAACAAGCCCGGCTTATGCGCCTTCCAGGCATTGACATATTCCAGCAGATTGTCGCGCGGGACGTGCTTAACCGTGTCGATGCGCAGCGCGTCTACTCCCATGTCAAGATAGCGATTAATGGAGCTAACCAAGTAATCCTTGACGTTTTGCCGGTCTGTGGCCAAGTTGATGCAGTCGCCGGCAATATGCTTCAACTGCACCGCTGCGCTTTCCCAGTCGCCGCCGCAGATGAAGCCATGCTGCATATACCATTCGGGATCAAGCGCTTGGGCGTCGATGCCGAAGAAACGGCCTGGGTTATAGCCGGGCTTGGGCACGGTCTCGCCAGTCTTGGGATCGACCAGCGGAGTCTGACCCTCTGGGTCAGAGGTGTGCCGTTCCTGGTACCACGCCGGTGCAGCTGGATTGTCGATGTCATCCCGGTTCGGCCACGCGTAATTGCCCAGGTTGCCCTGGTAGGGACCATGATTGACCTGGCCATGCCCGGAGCCTTGCGGGATATAGTACTTGATTGGTAGATGGTCGATGTGGACCTTGCCGCGAATGCCGTATTGGCACGAGTGGTTAACCACCACGTCCTGAATAATCTTGATGCCGCGTTTGTGTGCTTCGTCGATTAAATTCTGATAGGTAGCGTCTGGGGATTCCAGCCGGGGATCGATGCGGGTCCAGTCGTAGGCATGGTAGCCGTGATAATCGAGACCGCTGCGGTTTTCCACCGGTGGCGTGATCCAAATGGCGGTGAAGCCTAGATCACGGATGTAATCCAGCCGCTGGATCAGGCCCTTGAAGTCGCCACGCCAGTGAGGGTCTTCCGGCTGGCCGGTTTCGCGATTGAACTTAATGCGGTCGCGGCAGAAGAAACTGGTGCTGGGGTCGCCTTCGTAAAAACGGGCCGTCAGCAGGAAGTAGATCGTTTCCTCGCGGAAGTCGCCCAATGGGCCTGCGGGGTCAATAGGACCACGGGGCAGCGGGTCAACCGCGACTTTGGGAGAAGCGGACGGTGCGGGATTACCGGCGGTGCTGCCGGGAGAATCATCAGGTTGCTGATCGTACCATTCGCCATTCCGGTAAAATCCATCACGCTCCCGGCGCAGATCGCTGGTTTGCCAGCCTTGACCATCGCTGAAGATCAAGCTGGCGGCCTTGATTCCCTCAAGGCGATGCATGAACCAGCCGTCATCGCTGGGGATCATGCGAACACCCGGCCAAGAGGTAGCTGAACCACCTGGTTGAGCATTCCAGTAATGGATATAAACGCTGTCCGCCCAATCTGCGGGCTTCTTGAAGTACACGGTCAAGTCGGTCATTAACGATATTCCAACAGGGTAAGCGAGTGGCGAATGAATGGCATGAATTGTAGCGGCAATTCATCGGGAAATCTGATTAGTAAAATTTTTGGCCTGACAACGCTAGGGATCGGCACGCTGTGCGGTTGGCAAAACACGTTAGATTCGATCATCAGTTGTTAGCCCTCTGGTAACTCTTGCAAGAAGCTTTCAAATGGCGTATCAACGCTTTCGAGTTTCCAAATAGCCGGCTCAAAGGGTCAGCCTCCGGGTCGCTTGAGATTCTTAAGAAAACGTTGAGCGGGCCTTTGCTCTGTCTACAAATCAATCGGTTAGCTTTACAGCCGCCTCCTAGCTTGAGGGGTTCCATACGAACCGTTGAAGAACCGGTCCATTAGTTGATGAACCCCCGAATTTACTTTACAGCCGCTGCGCCGTTCGAAGCTGCCCGCCAGTTGGATCTGCTGTTTTCACCGGAACACCGGGAACACCGGTTGCACGGGCATAGCTTTTTAGCGCGGGTCTGGGCAAAGTTTCTACCCAATGACCTGCCTTTTCCGGGCATTGAAACGGATGTCCTGGCCGAACGGCTACAGATGGCGGTCACACCGCTGAATTACACTTTGCTCAATGGCCATTTGCCGGTGCCAACTGACGAGAACCTGACCCGCTGGATCCGGGCGCGGTTAGAGATGGTGGAGGTAGAGCGGGTCGGCGTTCAGAGCACTTGTGATCAAGGCGCCGATTGGAGCCAAAGCGGTTCTGTGCATCTTTGGCGGCGATTTCGCTTTGAAGCGGCGCATCAGTTGCCGTCTGTCCCTCCCGGACATCCCTGCGGGCGAATGCATGGGCATGGTTTTGCGGTAATCTTGCATGCGTGCTTGCCTGCTTCATACGAACTCCTTGAAACCCAATGGGCACCGCTGCATGAGCAATTGCATTTGAATTGCTTGAACGAGCTGCCGGGGCTGGAGAATCCAACCAGCGAGCGACTGGCAGCCTGGTTATGGCAGCGCGTGAAGCCTCAATTGCCGGCTTTGTCGTGGGTGACAGTGTATGAAACGGCAACGGCCGGTTGTCATTACGATGGCCGGTATTATCGAATCTGGAAGGAGCGTTGTTTTGAGAGCGCTTTGCGTCTAAGTAGCGCCCCGGAAGGCGATCCCCGCCGGCGGTTACACGGACATAGCTATACGTTGCGCCTGCACCTGACTGCACCGCTGAATGAGGTGTTAGGCTGGACGGTGGACTATGGGGAGGTCAAGGCTCTTTTTGAGCCGCTCTACCAGCAACTTGATCATCACCGGTTGGATGAACTGGCTGGATTAACCCGAGGACCGGCGCTCGCAGGGTTATTGGATTGGATGCGTGAACGGATGGGGGCAGTATTGCCGTCATTGGATCGGATCGATCTGGAGCAGACGCCTGGCTGTGGCGCAACGCTCTGCTGGGGCGGTGAGAGGCCCGTACTGCCGGGGTAAATGATGGGCTATACCGTTAAGGAAATTTTCTATACCTTACAAGGCGAAGGCGCTCGAACCGGACGCCCAGCGGTGTTTTGCCGGTTTGCCGGTTGTAATTTATGGAATGGGCGGGACATTGACCGGGCCTCAGCAGTCTGCCGGTTCTGCGATACCGATTTCATGGGAACCGATGGGATCGGTGGAGGAAAGTTCGCTACGCCGGAATCGCTGGCCACTGCGATTGCTGCCTGCTGGCCATCAGATGTGCGGCGCGCCCGTCCCTATGTCGTCTGCACTGGTGGAGAACCGTTGCTGCAATTGGACGGGCCGCTGATCCTTGCGCTGCATACCCGAGGGTTTGAGGTGGCAGTGGAAACCAACGGTACACTACCCGCGCCGCCAGGATTGGATTGGATCTGTGTCAGCCCCAAGGCGGCGGCACCGTTGCGCCTGGTCTGGGGCGATGAATTGAAGCTGGTCTATCCGCAGTCTGAACCAGAGGCGCAACCGGAGTGTTTTATAGAGCTGGATTTTGCGCATTTCTTTTTGCAGCCATTGGATGCTCCTGACCGGGAAGTCCATACCCAGGCTGCGATTGCTTATTGTCTGACCCATCCGCAATGGCGATTGAGTCTGCAAGCTCATAAGATACTAGGAATTTCTTGATATTGAGGTCTGTTTGCCACAGACGGATGAAATGGGTTCTTCCAGGGTTCTTCTGGAGTTGAGCACGATTCCGCTGGTTTTTGCAGGACTGGGGTTATCCCCAATTTCTGTGGATGAAGTGGCCGGTGACTAAGGCGATTATCAAGTAAACAAATTGCTTAGCGCGAAAAGTAATGCCGCCTAAAAAAGCATCGATGAATTCTTTCCGCCGGATTGACCCTTCGATTGCCTTCCTGCAAGGCGTTGCCGCCTGAATGGCAAGATGCGCGGACGGCCTTGGAAATCCCCGTTCCTACGAGTGGCTGGTGTCGTTGCGGGAACTAGGTATGCTTTTAGCATGGCTGGCAGGCTAGATTTCACCGGTTAGATGGTATCAGGAGGGCTTTCCATGTTTTTACTCCGCATCGCAGAAGATTGGGCTTCCCAGATCAGCCGCATTCGTGATGCCCATACGGATGACACCCATCTCATCCGTTTTGACAATACCTACTATCGCCTGTGCCGTCCGGGTCCGGAGACCTTTAAGGTAACGGTTGCGCCGGGTATCGGGCGTGTGGAGGAGGGTATCACGCTCACCCTCCAGGTTCGTGATCTTTATGTCACGCATATAGGCACCCAATTATTTGGGCGCTACGCCAGTACCCTGGATCGTCTCGCGCCACAAGCGCTGACCCTCGACCAAGTCGTCCATGAGTTACCTACGGCGCAGGGCGACCGTTTATTCGAGTGGCAATCCTTGCTGGTATTCTGTGTGGCCGAATCACTGCGCAATGATCTGATTGCAATGGCCGTCGGCCAGATGATCAGCGCGACGATGGGGAATCCGGTCCTGCGGGGTCCAGCGGCCCAACTGCCGGTTCGTGATTACTTGCCTATCGCCCGCACCTGGGGTCAAGGCAGCGATGCTGTTTTTCAGGCATTTTCCCCCCAAGCTCAGCGGATTGTCCTCCGTCCCCGGTCTCAACTGTCGCTGGTGGAACGCCGGTTCTATGAGCGGGTGGATGAGACGAAAATCCCCTCTCATTTAGTGCGGAGTGCCCGGACGATTAAGGTCCTCAAACGGCCTGGCTAATCCATGACGATGCTGGGATAACTCACAGTATGATTGTGATTTTCTGTGCTGTGGGCGTTCGCTGAGTCCGGCTGGATCACCCCTGGCCCGGACTTGGCAAGCGGTCGCCGCTACCTCCGGCTGGTCGGCAGATCTCAGCGATGACCAGATTCTACAGCGATTATTGAGACTGAACCTGGTCCGCATAGGGAGAGGCTGATGAGTAGCCGGAGGTAGCAAGGAATTGTTCTACTTTCAAGCCTGTCAGGTGTGTACGCTCATCCATTGTGTTGTCTGTAGGTTTAGCCTTGTTTTTTCAATGGCCTATGGGCGTGTTTCCACTGAAATTAG
>ERZ795053.1351-NODE-1351-length-31134-cov-5.576531_pt1 | contig 31134 bp, 24 predicted proteins | sample MGYA00375137_ERZ795053 | MGnify/ENA primary metagenome ERZ795053 (study PRJEB30182, sample SAMN05720284) | activated sludge metagenome | isolation source: Anaerobic digester | place: Hong Kong | collected 2014-12-17 ...
AAGGCTGCATCATTTTCGGCCATTCCCTGCAGGATGGTGTTGATTTCAGTGATTTTAGAGGCCGGATAATTTTCTTCCGGTTTCAGTTGCGCTGCTTTTTCAAATTCGGTGAGCGCCTGCTGGTAGTTTTTTTCTTCAAAAAGCTGATTGGCATTATTGATGGTTCTCTGGTAATCTTCGTCGGCGATTCCTGCAAGGGCGACAGTGATTTCATTGATTTTTGCGATCGGATAGTCCGATTCAGGTTTAAGTTTCAGCGCACTTTGAAAAGTTGTAAGGGCTTCCGTCCAGGCTTTGGCGGCAAGCAATGAATCCCCGGCAGCAATGGTTTTGGTGAATTGTTGTTCGAGTTGTTCCAGGTCAGACAGGAGATTGTTTATTTCCGTGATTCTGGCACGGGGATAAGACTCTGCAGGTTTCAGTGCTGCTGCCTGTTCAAAGAAGGTTTTGGCAAGAGCATATTTTGTATCTGCGAAATGTTCATCTCCTTGTGAGAGTGCTTCCTGATAATTTTTCTCCAGGGCAAGTGCATCATTTTCACGTTTAAGGATCATTTCGTCAATGCGAAGGATCATATTGCGCGGATAATTTTCCTGCGGTTGCAGGGCTTGTGCGCGTTGATAAGCTGCTTTTGCTGATGGGTAATCCTGTTTAACGTAAAAAGTGTCGGCTTCTGCAAGTGCTTTCTCATATTCTGCTTTTGTCCGGATTATCAGGTTAATTTCGCCAAGTTTGTCAGCGGCTTCTTTGGATGCAGGATTAAAGGACAATGCTTTTTCAAGGGCTTCCCGGGCTTTTTCAGGCTGATTATTTTCTGCATATTGACCGGCCTGCTTCATGGCTGATGCATAGCCCGTTTCTTTTGCCTGCTGTTCTCTCAGCATTCTGTTGATTTCCAGAATCCGGCCGGTAATCCGGTCATTACCGGGCATCAGATCATTTGCTGCCATGTATGCGTTGAGTGCTTCCTCCCATTTTTTTCCTTCATACAGAGCGTCAGCTTTTTGAAGTGCCTGAAGGAACTCACGATTAACATCGGGTTGCTCCTGCTCCTCAATTCCCAAAATCTGGTTGATTTCGGAAATGCGTTCTGAAGGGTGTCTTTCGTCCGGGCGAAGTTTTTTTGCTTCCTGAAAAATCTTTTTAGCCTGGTCGTATTTTTTTTCAAAATAAAATTTTTCAGCCTGATTGATTTTTTCGTTGTAGAGCTTTGACTTATCTGTTTCCTGCCCGGATGCCTGCCCGGTGAAGGTAACCATTAAGATAAATATTATGCTTACTGTCAGGATTATGGAATGAAAATTACGCATGCAGGATAAAACGATTTCAGTGATTTGAATTATAGCTGAACGATTTTTTAAGAATCAGATTATTAACCTGCTGAAGGCTGAAATATTGTTTATTGCACAGGATGCTTCCGGAGAGAAAAAGCATTATGCCGGTTAAATTTTTCCGTCTTTAATGGTAAGTTTGCGGTCGGCCATGTCGGCCAGTTCCAGGTTGTGGGTAACGATGACGAAGGTATGATTGAACTGCTTGCGCAAATCGAAGAAAAGAGAGTGAAGTTCTTTGGCTGATTTTGAATCGAGATTGCCTGAAGGTTCGTCAGCAAGTATTACTCCGGGGTTGTTAATCAGGGCGCGGGCTACTGCCACCCGCTGCTGCTCTCCTCCGGAGAGTTCCGAAGGTTTATGTTCCATTCTGTCTTCAAGGTTCAGGTATCGGAGTAAATCTTTGGCTTTTTTTTCGGCCCGTGAACGTGATGTTTTTCCAATAAATGCCGGAATGCAGACATTTTCGAGGGCAGTAAATTCGGGCAGCAGATGGTGAAACTGGAACACAAAACCGATATTTTTGTTTCTGAAAGCTGATAAATCTCTTTCCGGCATTTTGTCGGTCCGCTGCCCGTCAATAAGAACGCTGCCCCGGTCGGCACGGTCGAGTGTGCCAAGAATATGCAAAAGTGTGGATTTTCCCGCACCGGAAGCTCCGACAATAGAAACAATCTCCCCGTCTTTTATTTCCAGATCAATTCCTTTTAAAACATGCAGACTACCGTATGATTTGTGTATGTTTTCGGCCTGAATCATTTTTTTGGTAATTTTGGACAAAAATAGTATTAATCAGGCTGATCAGATAAAAAGGGAATTTTGGTTCAGGTACAAACAAAAAGCTGATTCAGGGGTTAATACTTGCTGATTAACAAGATTTTTATATATGATAACGCTTGATTTTACCGGCAAAACCAAATTAACGCTGCGACCGGTAGAAGTTGCCTCAAACAGGGAAATCTCACCAGGTATTTTTGTCCTCACTTTTCGGAGAGATTTTTCCTTTATTCCCGGTCAGGTATTGGCCGTGGCAATGAAACCTGACCGGCAATACCGTTTTTACAGCATTGCCAGCGGGATGCAGGAGCAGGAAATTCGTCTGCTTTTCGATTTGAAACCGGGTGGTGAGCTTACTCCGCAACTTGCTGCTCTTCAGCCGGGGGATTCTTTTTATGTTTCAGCTCCTGCCGGAAATTTTTACGGAACGGCAAAACCTGCAGTCTGGTTAGCCGCAGGCACAGGTATTGCACCTTTTATATCAATGTGGCGATCGGGATTGAGAAGGGATAAATTATTGGTTCACAGCGGGCGTTTTCTGCATTCCTTTTATTTTGAAGAAGACTTTTTGCCACTGGGTAAAAATTATATCAGGTGTTGCACACGCGAACAGGGCGATGGTGTGTATCATGGCCGTATCAATCAGTGGATAATTGAACAGAAAAAACTGCCTGACAACCGCAGATATTACCTTTGCGGCAGTGCTGAAATGGTTGTGGACACCCGTGATGCACTTATCGAAAAAGGTGTTTCTTACGAAAATATTATCGCCGAAATCTATTTTTGATTTGATGTAATGAATAAACCATCACTTTTTGGAAAAACACTGAATGAGCTGCTGCAAGTAGTCAAAGAACTCGGGCTTCCGGGCTTTACCGCTCGTCAGATTGCCGACTGGCTTTATAAAAAGGAAATCAGTTCGATGGATGAAATGACCAACCTTTCAAAAGATGTGCGGAACATCCTGCAGGAAAAGTTTGATTTTGGTCTGATTGCTCCTTCGAAAGTGCAGGTTTCGTCTGACGGTACCAAAAAATATCTGTTTCCAGCCGGTAAATATAATTTCATTGAAGCAGCCTTTATCCCGGAAGAAACCCGCAGCACACTTTGCGTTTCATCGCAGGTGGGTTGCAAAATGGGATGCTTATTCTGCATGACTGGCAAACAGGGGTTTCAATCCAATCTGACAGCTGGTGAAATTGTGAACCAGGTACGCAGCCTGCCAGAGCGCCGGCAACTGACCAACATCGTTTACATGGGAATGGGAGAGCCCTTCGACAACATGGATGAAGTAATGAAAAGCCTCGAAATTTTCACTTCTGCCTGGGGTTATGGCTGGAGTCCCAAACGAATTACTGTTTCAACCATCGGAATTGTACCGGCTATCAGACGCTTTCTCGCTGAGAGCCATTGTCATCTTGCAGTCAGCATGCATACTCCTTTTGATGAAGAACGAAAAAAACTTATGCCCATCCAGAATGTATATCCTCTGAGCGAAGTTCTTGATCTGCTGCGAAGTTTTGATCCAGGTAAGCAACGGAGGATATCCTTCGAATATATTATGTTCAGTAACCTCAATGATACCCCCCGTCATGTAAATGAACTGGCCCGCATACTCAACGGAATACGCTGCCGTATCAATCTTATCCGTTTTCATCCTATACCCGGTACACCGCTCACCGGTTCGCCGGATGATGTTATTGAAAAATTCATGGTGGCACTGAATAATAAAGGAATCAGAACGACCATCAGAGCTTCCCGTGGTCAGGATATTTATGCAGCGTGTGGTTTACTTTCTACCAAAGAGCTTGTCAGGCGACGGCAGGAAGAGGATTGATCTGTTTTCAGTCTTCCTGAAAGCCGGAATTGTTGTCAGAACGACTTTGGCTGACAGCATTGCAATGCTGTTAATAAAAAAAGATGGTGTTGATTGGATCATATTAGGGGTTAGTTAGTATTTTTGGCCTATGAACGAAAACGAAAAAACTACAGCAGAAAAATCATCAAAATCCTTTGTTGACATACGTTCTTCAGCAGCAAAAAGCATCAATACGGGATTATTTGAATATGGAAAGATTCCCCCACAGGCAATCGAACTCGAAGAGGCAGTTATTGGCGGTTTGCTGCTCGAACAAAATGCACTCTCGGCCGTAATCGATTTTTTAAAACCGGAAGTTTTTTACCTGGAAGCCCATAAAAAAATCTATGCAGCTATTCAGGATTTGTTTGCCCGCCAAAAGCCAATTGATATGCTGACAGTTACTCATGAACTAAAAGCTAAAGGAGACCTGGAAATTGTAGGTGGTGCCTATTACATAGCTCAGCTGACACGTCGGGTGGCCTCGGCAGCCAACATAGAGTACCATGCCCGTATTGTAGTGCAGAAATATATTCAACGCAGGCTGATCGAAATATCTTCCGAGATAACACGTGATGCTTTTGAAGATACCATCGATGTATTTGATCTTCTGGATAAAGCCGAACAAAAACTCTTTTCAGTGAGCGAAAACAACCTCCGGCGCGATCACTCCGACATGCAGTCACTGGTTAGTGAAGCTGTGAAATCTATCGAAAATGCAAAAAATTCTGATGGAAGTTACCGAGGTGTTCCCTCTGGCTTTTCTGCACTTGACCGGATTACCGGAGGGTGGCAGAATTCTGACCTGATTGTTCTGGCAGCCCGTCCCGGAATGGGAAAAACTGCTTTTGTCCTGACGATGGCCAGAAACATTTCGGTTGAATTGAATCGTCCGGTTGCATTTTTTTCACTTGAAATGGCTGCTATCCAGCTTGTTACTCGTCTTATTGCAAGCGAAACCAGACTCCCGGCCGAAAAACTGAGAAAGGGTGATCTTAAAGAACATGAATGGCAGCAGCTCAATGCCAGGCTCAACAATCTCATGGAGGCGCATCTGTACATTGACGATACTCCCGCCCTCACTATTTTCGAACTCAGGGCAAAGGCCCGTCGAATGAAACAACAATACGACATTCAATTGATAGTAATTGATTACATTCAGCTAATGCAGGGCACGGTAGAAAAAGGTAACCGCGAACAGGAGATCAGCAACATTTCGCGTTCGCTTAAAAGTCTTGCCAAAGAATTGGATATTCCCATTATTGCACTTTCACAGCTCAACAGATCGGTTGAAACAAGAACCGGATCAAAAAAACCCATTCTCTCCGATCTTCGGGAATCAGGTGCCATTGAACAGGATGCTGATATGGTATTGTTTATTTATCGTCCTGAATATTACAAATTCGATCAGATGGAAGACGGAACACCTTCAGCCGGTATGGCTCAGCTCATCATCGCGAAGCACAGAAACGGACCAATTGCTGACATAAACCTAAGATTCAATGCTCAATACGCACAATTTACCGACTATGAGGGAGTGTCTTATTTGCAATCCGGAAATCAAATTTTCCCCAACGAAAATTATGAAACCAATGCGGTCATCATGCCTTCAAAAATGAACCTGGATGATTCGACGGATGGAGCTGACAATGATTTTTATTCATCAGGCGATGATGAGCTTGACGAAAACGGGATGCCCAAAGAATCACCCGTTTCATTTTAAAACAGACCAGCTTTTTGGGAATAAGAATCAAACAGCAAGGTTTTCTTCTCATTTCATTTTCCAAATTTCCTCAGGTTAAAAGCAATAAATAGTTGCTGCAATCATTAATATCAAATAATCAAAATTTAATTTTCACCCGATGAAACGTTTGATAATTACCTCAATATTGCTGATTTTTATTCTTTCCGCCCACGCAGCCTATTTGCTCATTCCCATGGATGCCATTCAGAAAAATCATCTGAAAGCATACGGGATTGCCTACTGGACGCTTGAACGTGAGGTGGAAGTTAGTTGGTTACTCAATTATCGCGGGGGAAGTTTTATGTGCAGGTATTACGAACAGGTTGAGCAGGAGATTAAAATTCGGGGAGTAAGCTATGAAATTATTGCTGACGTGCAAGCCGCACAGATAATTCGGGAAATTTCAAGTCCCGAAGTAAACATGGATGAAATCAAATTGCATAAAGCCCCAAAAATTGCAGTTTATTCTCCGAAGAATAAATTACCCTGGGATGATGCGGTTACTCTTGCGCTTACTTATGCTGAGATTCCTTATGATGTCGTTTACGATGTTGAAGTAATGGAAGGCGTTTTACCAATGTACGACTGGCTTCATCTTCATCATGAAGATTTTACCGGGCAATACGGAAAATTCTGGCGTTCATTCCGAAATGCTGCATGGTACAAAGAAGAAGTACGCGTTAATGAGGAAACAGCCGGTTTGCTTGGTTTTAGTAAAGTTTCGCAAATGAAGCTGGCCGTAGCGAAAAAAATTCGGGATTTTGTGGCAGGAGGAGGTTATATGTTTGCTATGTGTTCGGCTCCGGATAGTTTTGATCTGGCACTCGCTGCCGATGGTGTTGACATTGTGGATGTGATGTTCGATGGCGATCCTATCGAATCCGGTGCACAACAAAAACTCAATTTTGACAACACGCTTGCATTTACCAACTTCAGCATTGTTACCAATCCCAATATTTATGAGATTTCTGATATTGATGTAACAGAAAGTCGCCCCAGAACAATCAACGAAAATAATGATTTTTTTACCCTGTTTGATTTTTCGGCAAAGTGGGACCCGGTTCCTACAATGCTTTGTCAAAACCATCTTCAGGTCATTAAGGGATTTATGGGCCAGACAACTGCTTTCAACAAAGACCTTATCAAACCCAATATCCTCATTATGGGTGAATACAAGGCAGCGAATGAGGCTCGCTATATCCATGGAGAGTACGGAAATGGCACATTTACCTTTTATGGGGGACATGACCCGGAAGATTACCGGCACCTGGTTGGTGATCCTCCGACTGACCTCAATTTATTTCCCAATTCACCCGGTTACAGGCTTATTTTAAACAACGTTCTCTTTCCCGCTGCTAAGCAGAAAAAGCGTAAAACCTGATTCAGGTAAACCTGTTTAACTGATCCCTGCTTTTGGCTTGATTGAAATTACCCTTCAGAATTTATTTCCGGAGCAGATTCAACGGGTAGCTCCGGTGATTTTTCCTTGTTTTTGAAAATCAGATTAATTCCAAAATGAATGGAATAGAACTTTGCTGTTTCGAAAAACATGGGAGCTGTAAAATTTTCATTGATAAGAAATAGTTGAACCGACCCAAGATTGGCTGTCAGTCCAAAACCGGGAGTAAAATAGTTTGCTTTTGCAAAAGTATTGGAAACCAGCAGTTGTAGTAGGTCATTGAAATTGTGTTTATAAGACAAAGTCAGCGTTGTATAGTTCTGGTTTTTCAGAAATCTGTTGCGCAGCAATACTCCCAGATGGTCCTGTGGGGCAATCTTGTAGTTCATGTTCAGATTCAGCCAGGCTGGTAAAGGTGTTCGGTATTTCAACGCCGTTTCAGTTACGCCGATTTCTTCAGCGATCGAATCCAGCACTTCATTAATTCGTTCGTTGTTGATTTCATTGTTTTCGATGTATTCATCCAAATCAAAACCTTCGAAAACAAAAGTGCTGTTTGGGTCTTCCGACCGAAAATTTTTAAGGTTTGTGTCCCAGTTGATGTACCCAACATTCAGAACGCCGGCACTGACATTCAGCTTTTCGTTGATTTGCATTTCAGCGCCAAAATCAAAGGCAAATCCGGGATTATTTCCGTTTGGGAGAAAATCAGCTGCTTCTGCGTCGTTTTCGATGCCCGGTGCCGACATATTGAGGTCGATATTGGAAGTAACTCCGAGTGCAAAATTCGTGGTGTCGGTTTGTAAATCAAAACGCAGATCTGTGGTGGAAAAATTGGCAATCCCCTGCAATAGTTTTGCATTGAGTCCGATACCCAGCTTGTTGCCAATTTTACGGGTGTATCCCAGTGTATATTCTCTGAAATAGTTCATGTTGATCGCATTGTTACTCAAAGAGACTGTTTTGCCGATAAATTCTTCACTGCCATTGCCATAGACAAGGAAACGCAATGTTTCACCAGTGATGGTTGTGTTTACTTCGGTATTATCAGCAATACGAAATGAAAAATAATTCTCATCGACCCTGAAGCCAAATGATATTATTTCAATCGTTCCGTCAACATTAATTGAGTTTTTATCTTTTAAATTTCCGAGCATATAATCACGGTCCAGGTAAATAGAATCTCCTCTTTTTTGAAAAATATCGTCATAGTGGAAGGTGTTTTCTATACCGAATTTCACGGAGGAAAGTACCGGAATGCCAAGATAAAAATTGTTATCAGGTAAATGTCCTGGATTCATATATCTTGACTGGGGAATATCGTCCAGAAAAAACAGTGATCGTTCGTTCTGTGCTTTTAGTCCGGTTGTAAAAATAAGAATGACTGAGCTGAACAGCAGTGTGGTTATAAGATTCAATTTTTTCATTTGGCTTCAATGGTGGTTAATTGTTTGTTGAAATATTCAATCCGGTTTTTGCGCCGATTTTTATTTGAAGGTTATAATCATCATAGATTTTTGTCATTTGGTTGTTTGTAGTTGCCAGACCGGCTTTAACAATCATTTTTTTTGCAGAGGTAATTGTTTCGAGTCGCTGGTTGGTTATCATTATATCAGTGGTTTTGCTTGATGGTTTGACCACTTTCAGTTTTGGAGGCAATCCAACCTGTCCTCCGACCAGCAGCCGGGCGTCTTCATCATATATAAGCGAGTCGAGAACCTGATCGTTGGCATCGGTAAAGTAAAGCTGGATTGTGGCATCAAGCGGGAAGCCGTTTACTGCATTCACACGGCACAGGAGATAATCCATTTCTTCCACCGAGTTTGCTTCCAGATCAAAATCCAGGGTGTCAACAATCGTGAGGTGATCGATAGCTAAAAAAAGCTTAAACTCAAGTTCTGACTGGAACTGAATCCTGCTGGTATCCTGAAGAACATTTTGAACTGTTGAATCACCGTCATCGTTCATAATTACGTCAAAATCATAATAAAACATATTGGGAGCAATATTAAGAAAAGCCTCAGGAAAATTTGTCTGGCTGAAATCCAGTCTGGTATATATACTTTGCCCGATTTGCTGCGGAGTGGGCGACTGAATGGTAAACTCATTAGGACTGCCTTCGCCGAAAAGAAAGATATCCTGAAAATATGGTGCTACAAAGGGTGAATGCACCTGAATAGATTTGGCGCGGAAGGCGACAGGTACACCAATGGCATTGTAGGTTTCGGTGATAAATTTAAGGGCACCGGGGCCAACCTCCACAGCGCCTCCAACAGAGTTATTAAATACGGCAATATTAATAGAATCTACGAAATTTAAGCTGTCAGTTCCCATGTACCCGAAAAAGTCGCTGTATTCCATTCCGCTCATGTCTCCGCTTATTTCCATCGAATAAGGCGAGAGATTGGGATTCTGGTCAGCACCCGTAATCAATTGACTTAGTACATTGATAAGGTTTAAACCTCCCGAAATATTAGGATTTATGACCAGTTTATATCCGTCGAGGCTGGTAACTACTTCAAAATTTACCCATTCATTGACACCGCCCGGATTATTGAGTGAAATGTCCAGCATGAGCAGCTCGCCTGTTTGTCTGTTGATGATCTCAGGGATGGTCAGTTTTAAAGACGCATTATCTTTATTGAGATTGGTTTTCCCTCTGAAAGTATAACTTCCTCCTTTGAAAATAACCGTATCAATGCGTTGATTGTTTGCCTGCGAGTAAAAACTATAGGAAAACTCTCCGGTTAAAGTGTCGCTGGTTCCTGATTGCAGCAGAAATAGCTCAAAATCATGGCTGAAATATCGGTCTTCCAAAAAGAAAAAATCTTCAGCTCTTGCTGAACTAAGCTGATTACTTGAATAAACCAGACTGATAAATCCATCCTCGTCAACTTGAATAAATTCCTGATTTGATTCGTTAAAAAAATCACTTAAGGCATATTCAGCATTTACCAGAGGTATGGCAAATTCAGGATTCCAGCCGGGGGTGACCAGCTTGTCAAAATCAAAATCCTCTTCAAATTTTGAGCAGGCCTGCAGCACTGCCATAACGATAAGTAAAAGTGGCAGGTGCTTGAAAAAAAGGTTGAAAAGAAAACGCTGATATGTATTCATAATGGATATTGTAAAATGAATCGTATTTCTTTAAGTGTTGGCAAATATACACTTTTAAACATGATGGGAGCTAAGTTTTACCATCAGGCAAAAATAATCCGTCAGTTGAATTAAAAGGAATAAGTTTGCAGAAACTTATCTGATTTAAAAATTAATGAAGAAACAGGATATTTACTTCGTTTTGATTGCGGTGGCAGCCTTGTTGCCATTTTTTGTTTTACCGGGCCTGATGGTTTTTTATTCCCGGCTCAACGCCACACATCCTTTTTGGATGAGTTTTTTAAAGTTTGCTATTCTGGCAACAACGGGTGAAATGATTGGATTGAGGATACGGACAGGGAGTTATCATCAAAAAGGTTTTGGTGTTTTTCCACGTGCCATAGTGTGGGGATTTTTAGGGGTTGCCATAAAAATAGCATTTGTAATTTTCGGGGAAGGAGCGCCACGCATGCTTGCTGCAATGGGAGTTGACTATGGAATGATTCCGCCGGCCGAAATACTGAATCGTAACTTTTTTTCTTCTTTTTCGGGGCTTCAGCTGCTAACTGCTTTTGCTGTCAGTGTTACGATGAACACTTTTTTTGCACCTGTTTTTATGACATTTCACAAAATCACGGATACACATATTCTTAATAACGGAGGTAGCTGGCGCTGTTTGTTCAGACCGGTTCCTTTTGGCCGTATAATTCAAGAGCTTAACTGGGATGTGCAATGGAATTTTGTGTTTAAGAAGACGATTCCTTTGTTTTGGTATCCTGCTCACACCATTACCTTTTTACTTCCTGCCGAATTCAGGATTTTGTTTGCAGCAATTTTGGGTGTAGTTCTCGGCGTTCTGCTTTCGGTTGCTAGTTTACGAAGCCGGGCTTCGGGTGTTTAACTGATTATCTGTTGTTTCGCTGCTGCTCTGGCTTTTTTAACAATACTATGATTAAGTTATTTCTGTGTATTTTTGCCAAAAATCACTTTTAAACATAAATTATTACCATGAAAAGAATTCTGTTTGTTTTATCAGCTTTGTTCGTTATTTTTAGCGCTTTTGGTCAGATCACGACTTCTCCGCCATATCCGACTGATACTGATGCAGTGTTGCTCACTTTCGATGCTACCGGAACCCCGCTCGAGTCTTATTCAGGCGATGTTTATACACACACGGGTGTACTCCTTGAAGGAGATGAAAACTGGCACCATGTGATCGGAAACTGGGGAAACAATACAACACAACCCAAACTAACGGGCATAGGGAATCATCAATATACCCTCAGTGTAACACCAAGTATCCGGGATTTTTATGATGTTCCTGCCAACGAGATCATCCGGCAAATGGCATTCGTCTTCCGAAGTGCAGATGGGAGTAAACAAACAGTTAACCTGTATGTTGATGTTTTTGAAGCTGGTTTGAGTATTATCATTACATCACCTGATGAAGAAAGGGTCATGATGGAAGATGGGGAAGTTTTATCCGTTGCTGCTGTCAGTCCGCAGGCCGATTCGGTTTTTTTATATATCAACAATACTCTTGAACTGGCTATTGCCGGAATTTCAGTTTCCTACGACCTGACAGCCTCATCTGCAAATGGCTACTGGATTGATATTCCTGTTGAAATTGTAGCAAAAGATGCTGTTAATACCGTTTCTTCATCATTTGTTTATTTTGTAATACCTCCTCCTGAAATAGTCGATCTTCCCGAAGGAGTCTCAGATGGGATCAATTATCTGGACGAAAACACAGTAATACTTTCACTGTATGCACCATTAAAAAATTATGCATTTGTTCTTGGAGATTTCAATAATTGGACACGTGGTGAAGCTTTTTACATGAAAAAAACTCCGGAACTTGATCGTTTTTGGATTCAGATAAACGACCTGCAGCCTGGTCAGGAATATATTTTCCAGTATGAGGTTGATGGAGAAATCCGCATTGGTGACCCCTTTGCTGAAAAGGTCAGCGACCCCTGGAACGATCAATACATCAACGAAGACACTTATCCTGGTTTAATCAGTTATCCCGAAGATATGACATCAGGAATAGCCACAGTTTTGCAGACTGCCCAGGAACCTTACGAATGGCAGACAACAGTATTTACACCTCCCGCTGTGGAAGATATGGTGATTTATGAGCTGTTGATTCGCGATTTTACCGCAAAGCATACTTTCCAAAGTCTGATCGACACAATCGGATATTTCAGACGACTGGGTGTGAATGTGATTGAGCTGATGCCGGTGAATGAATTTGAGGGAAATCTTTCGTGGGGATATAATCCGAATTATTACTTTGCAGTGGACAAGTATTATGGCCCAAAAAATACACTGAAGGCTTTCATCGATACCTGCCATGCCAATGGAATTGCAGTGGTGATTGATATGGTTCTCAATCATTCTTTTGGAACTGCACCTTATGTGATGCTTTACTGGGATAAGGTGAATAACAGGCCGGCAGCAAACAGTCCATTCTACAATCCGGTTGCAAAGCATGACTTCAATGTAGGGTACGATTTCAATCACGAGAGTGAAGCAACCAGAGAATTTACAAAGCGTGTAAACAATTTCTGGCTGACGGAATATAAAGTGGATGGATTTCGATTTGACCTTTCCAAAGGATTTACCCAAAAAAATACCCTTGGGAATACCGGTGCATGGGGACAGTACGACCAAACCAGAATAAATATATGGGATGATTATTCAACAGCAATCTGGCAAACCAAACCTGATACTTATGTTATTCTTGAGCATTTTGCCGACAATTCCGAAGAAAAAGTGCTTTCAGCTATGGGTATGATGTTATGGGGAAATCTGAATGACAACTACAATGAGGCTACGATGGGATGGAATACAGGAACAAATTCAGATTTTTCATTTGTTTCGTATAAAAAACGTGGTTGGGATGACCCCCATTTAGTAGGATACATGGAAAGCCATGATGAGCAGCGACTGATGTATAAAAATTATTTGTATGGAAACAGTAACGGCGGTTACAACATCAAGGATACTACCATAGCCTTGCAGCGTATTGCGCTGGCAGCCAACTTTTTCTTTACAATTCCAGGTCCGAAAATGATCTGGCAGTTTGGAGAATATGGCTATGATGTGGACATTGAGTTCAACGGACGTACCGGTCAGAAACCTATTCGCTGGTATTATCTTGATGATTGGAGAAGAGAGTATCTTTTCAATGTTTTTTCGGCATTGGTCGATTTAAAAAAGAATTATCAGGTGTTCAGAACGGATGATTTCACTTTAAACCTGGCCGGTGCCAATAAATCTATTGTTTTAAGGGATGCTTCGATGGATGTTGTAGTAGTGGGCAATTTTGGTGTGACCGATGCAACAATTACTCCAAACTGGCCTTATACAGGTATCTGGCATGAGTTTTACAGCCAGTCTGAGTTCATGGTGCCAAATATCAGTCAGTCGGTAACACTTGCTCCTGGCGAATACAGGCTTTTTTCAACCATGCTGATTGAAAAACCGGAATGGCTGAATACTTCCGTTGACGAGACCGAAATGACAGGTTGGTCAGATTTGTTCAGGGTTTATCCAAATCCGTCAAACGGGGCTGTCAATTTTGTTTTAATGCCTGAAAGTCAGGGTGATATCCAGTTAAGTATATACAATATGCAGGGGCAGCTGGTTACAGAGGTAAAACATAAGATTACGTCTGTTTCACAGGTTCTTGAATGGAATCCCTCCGAAACAATGATTCCGGGTGTTTATATGGCAAGAATAACTGCCGGTAACCGCCAACAGACCGTCAAATTACTGCTGGAATAAGGCCTCAGGTCATGTGTGCTGATTTCAGCAAAAGATCAGATTAATCAGTCGTTCGGCTTTAGCCTGGTTGGAGTAATTTTTTTCAAGTATTTTTCTGCGGTTTTCAACCTCAGCGACATCAAACTCTTTGCTGAAGGCCTGATTGATTTTTTCCTTCAGTTGATCAATTCCTTTGGCAACTTCACACAACCGGCAAAGTCCTGTTCCGGCAAGCATTTCAGGGTTTGCCACACAGAATCTTCCCTGATAAAGTGTGTTGAGAAGTTTCAATTTTAATCCGGTTGGCTGGAAAGTTACCAGAACATTCACCTGAGCATTACGGATAAGGTTTGACATTGATTCGTCATCGGGATTGGAAACCAGTTCAACATTAGGATATGTTTTTGCCAGTTTAATGATACGGTTAGGAGGGTCAAGACCTGCAATTACCAGTTTGTGATCCAGTTCCGAAAAAACTTTTTCAATCAGAAAACATGCAGCTTCCTGATTTTCGGAAACCGAAAGTTTCCCATGGTAAAGTGCATAATCTCCTTTTCCGGGAAGAGCTGAAACTTCCTCGTTAGCATGAAAGCTTGGCAGATAAATTACCCGCTGACTTCTGAATTTTCGCTGGAGATATTCGGTGTCATCCTGCGATACCACGAGCATCAGTGTTGCATGTTTCAGGATTCTCTGAAACAGGAGCAGCTTTAAACTGGCCGAAACAAAATAGAGCTTCCGCAAAAGATTTCGTTCAGCTTTGAACAGGTAGTAATAGTACTGATGCTCAATATTGCTTTCACGATAAATCTTTTTTCGGCCTTTCAGGCGTTTGTCACTTAATAAATAGCAGGAATGTAACCCTTCGAAAAGAATCGGGTAGTTGTCCTTTTCCAGACGCTGAATCAGCTCTTTTGATTTTCGGCTTTGAACGATATAAGGCCGAATGCCGAGTGAGAACCATATCCCCGTTTTTCGGGGATAGTAATTTACTTCAGTGCATAATTCATTTAGCTCGGGTGCAGGGCCGCGTCCATATTTGAAACAATGCAGATGAATGTTTACTCCGGCTTTTTTAAGTGCAACAAGTTTGTAATAAACATCCTGAACACCGCCGTAATTAGGAGGGTAAGGTACGTCAAAGGATACGATATGTAAATGCTTGTCAGACATATTTTTTTAGGATTTCAGTCAACACTTTTTTCTCATTTTCCCAGGAAAGTATTTTAGCAGCTTTCAGACAATTCTGATGATAAGTTTCCAACATTTTTTTATTTGAAAGCATGGAAGTAATTTTCATTGCAAGTTGCTCTGGCTGATGACTTTCTATTGTTTCGCCAATCTGGTAGGTGTCAATTATTTTTTTTATTTCGGTCAAAGGCGAGGCAAGTACCGGTAATCCGGCGTGAATATAATCGAAAAGTTTGTTTGGAAGTGAATAGCGATAATTGATGTTGGTGTCCTTATCGAGAGTGAGTCCCAGATCGGCACTGGCTGTGTAATAAAATAGCTGGTCGAAGGGCATTTTTGGCAGAATCATGATCGTGTCCTCCAGTTTCAGCTCTGTGCGCATTTGTTTGAGTTGACCGATAACATCACCTCCGCCTATGATCAGAAGAAGGACTTCGGGGAGAAATTGCATGGCCTGAACCAGTTCCTCGGCTCCCCGTTGGATATTGATACCGGCACCCTGTAAAAGAATTACCGGACGATTGCCGGGCAGACCTAATTCCTGCCGGCTTTTCAGTTCTGAAATTCTGGCAGCAGGCGGAATGTTTCTAACCACCCTGACTTCTTTATTGTATTTTTTGCGAAAAAGATCTGCAATCGAATCATTAACGGTGATGATATCCTGAAGCTTTGGAAATATCATTTTTTCGATGGTTTTCCAAAAGGACTGAACCAGTTTTCGGTTCACCAGCTCCGGTGTTTCGGTGAAATATTCATGGCTGTCGTAAACAAGTGGAACACGTTTCAGCAATGAAACGACATAATTTGGTAACAGCGTGTCGAGGTCATTTGAAAAAAGAAGGCTGGATTTTTTTCCAAGTAAAAGGAAAAAAAGCCGGATATTGTATTCTGCATAAAACAGCGGGCCTTTCACGAAGAGCAGATTCATGCGGTGAGTATGATATCGCCTCGGTTCGAGCGGGAGGCTATCGGGCAGTTTTCTGCCAATCAGCAGCACGTCAAAACTCAGATCAACCAGTGTATTGCAGGTTTTATCAACCCGGCGGTCGGTCACCAGGTCGTTAATTACCGAAACAATGGCTCTTTTCAATATTTTTTGTTATTGGTGACTGCGAAATTAACCAAATACTGAAAATCGGTCAGGCAGAAAACGCAGATTTACCAGAGATGAATCAGTTTCTTAGTTTTAAAAAACTCTTCTTCGAAAAAATCCTGTATCTGCCAGATTGAATATTTCAGATTTACTGTCTGCAATTCATTGCTGAAATCGCCGCCTTTGAGGTAGAGCAACCCGTTGGGCAGAGCATGCTGACCACCTGATTTAATTTTGCCCCTGGTCCATTCCAGCATCTGCGGGATAGTAGCTACTGCGCGGCTGACAATAAAATCAAAGGTGTCTCCGACATCTTCCATTCTGATTTGTTGCGTGGTAACATGTTTTAGTCCTAATTCATCTGCAATTTGTTGAACACCTCTGATTTTTTTACCAACGGAATCGACCAGATGAAAGCGGGTTTCAGGGAAAAGAACAGCGAGTGGAATGCCCGGAAATCCTCCGCCTGTGCCGGCATCAAGTATTTTTGCACCAGGATTGAATGAAATTACGCGGGCTATGGCAAGGGAGTGCAATACATGTCTTTCGTAAAGGTTATCGATATCTTTTCGTGAAATGACATTAATTTTCCGGTTCAAATCTTCGTAAAGGTCTTGAAGTCTCGAAAATTGATCTTGCTGTTTCGATGAAAGCCCGGGGAAATATTTCTGAATGATATCCATGAAAGCAGTATTAGAATTCAGGTTTTGTAAGCCGGAAAGTTTGCTTTGATTGATTGGCTCAATGGAGGATTTTATAGACGAGTTCCCTCAGTATTTCTCCATCCTCAGTCGGAGCACTGTCAACGCCCTTTGATCGCTGATCATATTCTCTGAGCAGTGCAATGATTTGTCTTATCCGGCTCATGTTGTAATTTGCACAGGCAATTTTATAATCCTTGATAAAAAACTGTTTGACACCAAGCACTGCTGCTGCATTTTGATCCGATTTATTTTTAAGTGATGCGTACAGGAATAACTTACGGAAATATTGAAAAAGCATGATGATGACCTTAGCGGCCGGATAATCTTTTGGATTCGATGCAAAATAGTTGACAATACGGTTGGCTTTGAGAATATCGCGGTAGCCGAGAGCATTCTGAAGTTCAAAGATGTTGAATTCCTTGCTGATGCCAATGTTTTTTTCAACGATATCCGGTGTAATATTTTCGGCAGGATTAACATTGATGACCAGCTTCTTCACTTCATTTTCGACGCGTGACAGATCGTTTCCAATATTTTCGGCCATTATCAGCGAAGCTTGGTGTGAGATGACAAATCCAAGTTCCTGAATCATAGTTTCGATAAATGTTTGAACCTGATTGTCGTAGATTTTTTTTGATTCAAACAGGACTCCTGTTTTTTTTATCTGGCCGGCTATTTTGGTTCGACCATCCAGTTTTTTGTATTTGTAATCGAACACCAGCAGGGTAGTATTAACCGGTTTGATTAAATAAGACAGCAACAATTCATCTTTATCAAGATTTTTCAAATTTTGTGCTTCCCGGATAATGATAACGCGATAATTGCCAAAAACCGGATATTCTTTTGCCATCGATATAATTTGACTGATGGTAACATCGCGGCCATAGATGATTGCCTGGTTGAATTCTTTTTCATTTTCTGAGAGAACTGTCGTTTCTATGAGTTTGCTAATTTTATCAATAAAAAATGGTTCTTCACCAGTGAGGAAATACACCGGATAGAAAATTTTGTTTTTGATATCCCGGATGATGTCTTTGTATTCCATTCGCCTGAAGAATTAAAAGCGCAGATGTTTAACGGTAAGTCGGTTTTCGATCAATTGTTTTAGGGAGTCTATACCGATGTTCAGATGAGTTTCGAGATAATTTTCAGTGACCATGTGGTCGCTTGATTCGGTTTTGACTCCGGAAGAAATCATTGGCTGGTCAGACACCAGCAAAAGTGCTCCGGTGGGAATCTGATTGGCAAATCCGACAATAAAAATGGTTGCGGTTTCCATATCAATGGCCATAGAGCGGGTGGTCCGAAGTTGTTTTTTGAATTTTTCGTCATGTTCCCAAACCCGCCTGTTGGTGGTATACACTGTTCCGGTCCAGTAATCGCGGCCATACTCGCGTATGGATGTTGAGATGGCTTTTTGAAGACTAAATGCCGGCAGCGCAGGTACTTCGGGGGCAAAATAGTCGTTTGATGTACCTTCACCACGAATGGCGGCGATGGGGAGTATGAGATCGCCAAGCTGGTTTTTCTTTTTAAGTCCGCCACATTTTCCCAGAAATAGCGCTGCTTTTGGTTTAATGGCGCTGAGCAGATCCATAATGATAGCTGCATTTGCACTACCCATGCCGAATTTTATCATGGTAATGTTTCCTGCAGTGGCGCTGGGCATTGGCCTGTCTTGCCCTGATATCTCAACTCCGTTCCATTCAGCAAAAAGTTCAAGATATTTGCTGAAGTTAACCAGTAAAATATACTCTCCGAAGTTTTCAAGCGGAATGCCCGTGTATCGCGGCAGCCAGTTGAGTACAATCTCTTTTTTTGTCTTCATCTGATGAAGTTTTAGTTTGCAAAAGTACAAGAAAAAGACCGATTAATTACTTTTGATGCCTGATTTCTCCGATATATGGAACAGCTCAATTTGCCTTTCTATCAGTTTACCACCCGAAATGCCAAAGGAAAAGAGGAGATTTTTGATGTCATTCGGCGTAAATTTGTTGCTTTGACACCTGAAGAATGGGTAAGGCAGCATTTTATCCATTATCTGAATACTGAAAAAAATGTTCCTTTATGGATGATTGCAGTGGAGAAGACTTTGATTTACAACAGGATGAATAAACGGGCAGATATTCTGGTTTATTCCGGCAATGGGAAACCTTTGTTGATGGCAGAGTGCAAGGCAGCTTCGGTGCCGATAAACCAAAGGGTTTTTGATCAGGTGGCAAGATACAATCTGACAATGAGAGTCCCTTTCCTGGTTGTTACAAACGGCCTGGTGCAAATTTGCTGTAAAATCAATCTGGATGAAGCTTCTTATGAGTTTTTGGGCGATATTCCGGATTATGAAACTCTAGTCCGTTCAGAAAATCTTTAGACAACCATCAGGGAGTTAAATATTCAGGATCAGATTGAGATAAAATATTCTTCCCGGTTCATACATCGAAGCTTTCGAGCCGATTATTCTGCGGTTTAAATGTTCGTAATAAGTCTTGTCGAACAAATTGTTTATCCCTCCCGACAATGACAAGTAGTTATTATACTTATAAAACAAATTTAGTCCGGTGATTAAAAATCCCGGGGTAGAGATCTCGTCATATGCCTGTGAAATTTGATTTTGGGGAGCAACCAGCCGGATATTGATTTCAGGAACAAAACGATTTTCAAAAAATTTGTATCCGGTTTTCAGGTTGATTTCGAGCGGGGGTATTTCAGGAAGGGGGTCATTTTTTACGATTTCCGAGCCGGTAACATTTCCGTTTTCGACGATGTAGTGTATTGCCTCCGGATTAATTCCGGCTGTAAGTGCAACCGATGCTGAAGCCTGCCAGCGTTTTTTTTGCGGCGAATTCATCTGAACTTCGAATCCATATAAATGTACTTTGTCGAGATTTGTAAACCGTTTTACTCCCAGCACACCGGCTGACTGTGGCATCAGCTCCGAAGGAGGGACTTTTTGTCCGGAAATGTAATCGGTAATGAAGGAATAAAACAAATTAGCGGACAACTTTCCAAAATTTTCTGCATTTAAATTTACCGTAAGATCGGCCTGATGATTGTTTTCGGGTTTGATCAGGGGATTGCCGAGATAATCGTAATTGTCGTAACCAACTGGCAATAAAATAATGTAACGCTCAACCATATCAGGACTTCTGACTCCCCGACCGGCTGCCAGATCAACCGACAACAGGTCATTGAAACGGTATTTTACTCCGGCACTTACACTGATGTTCAGAAATTCGGCATCAACATTTTCGTTGTGATAAAGCGGATTTCCATTCATATTTTCAAGATGCATAGGATCGGAAGAAGCGTTGTTGATATCCACTCTTCCGGCCAGAGTAAAGTTTATTTTTTCCGAATGATCGATAAGGTATTCAGCAAAGATGCCCTGATTACGGATTACCGCATGCTGCCAGAGGGGTTCAGTTTTTATCGGCATTTCCGGCTGGAGAATCAGGTATTTGGTGCGTTCACCGTCCTTAAAAATGTGTTCGATGTCTATTCCGATAAGTAATTTGGACCGGTTGAGATTGATTCCGAATTCTGCCCGCCCGCCGGTTGTCAGTGCGTCCACGATTGAGATGGCGACAACGGTGTCTGAAAAGGATCGCCATTTGTTGTCCATTTCGTGATACACAACTGATCGGTATATTTTGGCATCCACTGATTGGATTTTACCTTCAGAACTTTTAAAATGATAAGCAGCTGACATCATCCGGGTATTGTCTTCACGTTCGTCCATTGCCAATGCAGGAAACCGGATGTCACGGCCATGCGAATCCTTAAAAGTAAATTTTAGTTCATGATGGTTTGCCGGGCAGATTCCCAACTCTCCGGAGAAGTTGTATTTTTTGAACGATGATTTAACTACCTGACCGTTTCCTGCGCTGTAATCACCATAATCCTGATTATTTCCGGTCAGTGCAAAATAAACATGTTGGTTACCGCCTGTTATCGTAACGTGTTCCTTATCTCCATTCCAGTTGCTTTCCCATCCTTTGATGGCTTTTAACTTTAAATAAAATTGTTTTGAAGGAACAGCTTTTTCAGTGACCAGGTTCAGGACTCCGCCAAACGCAGGCCCGTACCTCAGAGCATAAGGCCCTTTAATGATTTCAATTTTCGAAATGTCGTTGACGTCAACATGCGATGAAGCGGGGTCCATCCGGTTGGGACATCCTCCTTCGATTTTGTGCCCGTAATTGAGTTGCACATTGAGCTGACCGGCTTTCATTCCTCTGACAACAGGATCTACATTGGTTGCTCCTTTTCGCACACCGGCCACATTTGGTGTAGCTCTCAGAAAATCTCCGACATCTCTGGCCGGCATTCTTTCGATAATTTTTCCGGTGATAATTGATTTCAGATATGGTTGAAAGTGCTCCGGCTCAGCAATTATCTCTATCCCTGTCAGTGATTTGACTTCTTCCTGTAAATGAATTTCCAGGTAGGCACCTTTCTCTTTCGATATCTTAATCGTCTGGTTGAATTTTGAATAACCAACATGGTTGACCGTAACCTGATAATTATCCGGTCTGAGCCCGCTAAACCTGAATTCTCCGTGAATGTCAGTGATGGTACCCAGATTACCCGGATTAAGCCTGACTTCGGCATTAGCTAAAGGTGCACCTGATTTGTGTACCGTAATTTTTCCTTTTAAAGTTCCGGGTTCCTGTGCTAATACAATGGTTTCAGAAATCAGACCTAATGCAAGTGTAGCTGCAATAATGCATAGCTGAAAAATTTTTTTCATTTCATCCTGCCTTCTTTAAAAACCCAGGCACAAAATTAACTTTTTCGATGGTTTTAAACATTCTCCTTAAAGTTATTTTAAAAGGTGGGTTAATGATGGAATGCTGAAAATTTGCCGGACAATTTTTTGATTGGCTTAATAAACGCAAAATATCATACAGGGCTGAATCCGGTTTCGAAAATAATGTTGGGTTTTGTATTAATCTTTTTAGAAGCTGATAATTTATTTTATGAGTAGTACCATTCAGCAAACATGATCCTGTTTTTTGATGTACCGGGTAAAAATGGAAACTATTAACTATAGCGCAAATATCACCATTTTGAAAAGCATTACTTTTGCAAAAACTAACAGAAATGACCTTTAAAGTTGGCGATAGAGTTAAATTTTTAAACGATCACGGAGGTGGGATTGTTACCAAAATTATCAGCAGCAGTCTGGTTAGCGTTCAAATTGAAGATGGTTTTGAAATACCGACAATTGTTACCGAGTTGATAAAAGCTGAAGAAACAGCACAAACGCATCAGCATCTTTTCATGGATGAGGTCCGGCAATCCCAGTCCTTGCCTTCACAACCGGTTCTTCAGGATCAGGCGGAATCAAATTTTGATGAACGTTCCAGTTCACTTGAGATATTCAGGTCAAAAGGCAACGATAAAAAGGGGGTTTATCTGGCCTATGTGCCTCATGATCAGAAATGGCTGCTGACAGGATTACTTGATGTTTATCTGGTAAATTATACTGATTATGAGATTTTATTCAGTCTTTTTTTGCGTAAGTCAAACGGCGCCTGGCACGGAGAAGATTACGATGTAGTGAAACCAAACAGTAAAATTCTGCTTGATTCCATTCAGCGCGAGCATATAGAAAAATGGAGTTACGGCATTCTTCAGATATTGTTTCACAAAGAACTCTCTTCCAAAGTTTTAAGCCCTCTCAGTAGTGTGTTCAGTTTCAAACCGGCAAAACTCTATCGTGAGAATTCTTACCAGGATTCTACTTTTATCAGCGGGAAATCATTTTTACTTATTGTTGCCGAAATTGACGTTCATCCGACAGTGGCTGAATCGCAGACTGATGAAAAATTTGACGAAGAAATTCAACAGCAGGCTGCCAGGCCAAAGCAGCCCGAAGAATTCATCAACAAACACAAAACAAGTCCGAGAGAGGCTGTTGTGGATTTGCATATTGAAGAGCTGACCGACGATTCAGCAAAAATGAGTCCCAACGAAATTTTAAATTATCAGTTAAATTATTTCGTAAGGTGTCTTGAGAGTGCTATGAAAAATTACCTCACCAAAGTTATTTTTATTCACGGTGTGGGCGAAGGCGTGCTGAAGGAAAAAATGGCACAGATCCTCAAAGAATACGAAAATGTTCGCACGCGTGATGCATCAATGCATAAATTTGGCTATGGAGCAACCGAGGTGCTTATCTGGCACAGTAATTCAGTTTAAAACCTTACATTCAATGCGAAGGATGTTCATTTCTTAACTTGTACTGTTAAACAAGGAATCCGGAATATATATTTCAGAATTTTTATTGGGAATATTTTTCAGGATAAAAAAACATTTTCAAAAGTCTGCTTTGTTTTCAAAATCATTTTATACCTTTGAAATCCAAAAAGAAAAGGAAGCAGTTTTATTTATTAACCAAAACAATTTCAATTATGAAACAAGCAGTTACTTTCAGAAATGTTTTGCTGGCCATCTTTTCAATCTTGTTGGGTGGTATCATGCAGGCACAGCCACAGGGCGATTACATAGCAGTAATCGGGTCATCGGATTTCAAAAAAGTGGTTTTATTCAATTACGAAGACGGATCGCTGGCTGTTGACAATTTTATTGACTTTTCGGCGCTTGATCCGGGAACGCTCAAACAGATCGTCAGGGTAGGTGATGAATTATGGGCTACTGACCAGACAAAAGACCGCATTTATCGTTTCATGCTCGATGGAACATATATTTCAACAATCACCGGTGCTTTGGATAATCTGCGTGGGTTACGCCAGTTTGGGAATGAAGTCTGGCTGGCCAATGCAGGAACGCAGAACGGAGCTCCAGGGAATGCTGTTATCAAACTCGGGCTTGACGGTACGATATTGGGTAATTATCCCGTAGAAGGCAGCCCGTGGTCATTCTGGCCATACACCAATAATAATGTGCTCATCAGCTTTTCAACTGCAGGAAGCTTTGTATCGCAAATTGCAATTTTCGATCAGAATGTTGGTTTTGTGGGCTCTTTCAATACACCCGGAGAAATTAATTTTATTCAGCAGGTATCCGAAATGCAAAATGGCGATTTCCTTGCCGCTTCTTTCTCGAATGTAAGCGGTGGCATCAGTTCCGGTATTCATCATTATAATCCACAAGGTGTTTATCAGAATATTATCGGCGGAACTGGTGGCACGGGTCCGCGCGGATGCTGGGAGCTTGGCAATGGAAATGTGATGTGGACAAACGGCTCAGGTATTCATATTGCTGATGTGGTAAACGGAACAAGTCAGGTTGTTTATGCCGGTCAGTTTCATCTGACTGAACGGATGCAGTTTGGTTCAGGTGCTGTTGGACTTCCATTTGCCGAAGATTTTGAAATAATTCCTCCCGATGGGTGGGAAATTTATAATATGGATGGAGGAGGAGAAGAATGGCTGCCATCAACTGACCAAAATCATACTACAGGTGGCAGTGTGTCTGCATTTCATGATTTTGGACTCTCTGGTTATATGGAAGATGGGTGGATTGTTACCCCGGCACTGGATTTCCCGGAATTAAATGATATTACCCTGTCATTCTGGTCATACAACAATTGGCCAGCCTATTATTACAAAAACAGTGTGCTTATTTCAACCGGTAGCGGTGATCCGGCAAGTGGTGATTTCGTGGAAGTTTGGGCGGCTGAATCAGTTGCCAGCGAATGGATTCAATCTATTGTTGATTTGAGCAGCTACTCGGGAAATATTGTGTACGTCGCTTTTCGCTATCAAGGTGATGATGCAGATGCCTGGTACCTCGACGATATCTTAATTGAGGCTGCAGTTCCTGTACTTAATCCGCCGCTTAATCTTTCGGCTACCGTTGATCTGAATGATGTTACACTCAACTGGGATGCCCCGCAGGCAAAAGAATTGCTTGGTTATAATATTTACAGGGACGAGGTCATATTGAACGCTGCACCGGTTACTGCAACAACCTATTTCGATGAAGACCTGGTTGCCGGAAATCATTTTTATGGTGTTTCGGCAATTTATACCAACGGAGAATCACCAAAAGCAGGACCTGTTCAGGTGATGATTATTGGAAATGTCGGGAAAATTCATGGATTCATTCGCGACGCAGTAACGCACATAACTGTAGATCAGGCTACAATTACTGCCACAAATGCTGATAATGGCACATTGACTTTTATGACGCCATTTGGTGCCTATTATTCCCTGCGATTACCGGCAGGTACTTATGATCTGACCTGCACAGCAGAAGGATACGAACAGGCTGTTGCCGAAGATCTGGTGGTGATCGAAAATATGAATAAAGGTTATACATTCTATCTGGAACCGATTCCCGTTGAACCACTTACGGGAATTGTCGATCCGGCATGCAGTGGTTTCAGAATTTATCCAAATCCGGCAGATGAAATAATCACCATCGAAGGAAAAGAATTACAAAGGATTCAGATTACAGATCAAACCGGGATGATTATTTGTGAAAAACAATTAAACAGCCTCTCAACACAGGTTGATATTTCAAAATTGACTTCAGGTCTTTATTTTGTTATGGTTTACACTTTACAGGATGTTTCTGTTAAAAAACTGATTATCAAATAATCAGAATATACTTTTCAACCAAAACAAGCCGGTCAGATAATATTTGACCGGCTGTTTTTATTTGCGCGATTTTTATGTTGATTCTGAAAGCAGATTAGTCAGATAAAAAAACTCTTCAAGACACAATTGCTCAGGACGTTTGGTAAAAATTGAAAATTTGTCGGGGTCTATTCTGCCTGTCCAAAAGACTTTCAATGAATTTTTGAGGGTTTTTCTTCGCTGGTTAAAAGCAGTTTTTACAATTTTAAAGAACATTTTTTCATCGCAATCCGGTTTAAAATTTTCTTTGCGGGTCAGCCTTATCACTGCTGATTTGATTTTTGGCGGCGGATAAAAAACCTGTTCCCCGACAGTGAAAAGATACCTGATGTCGTAAAAAGCGCCAAGAATAACTGTTAATATGCCGTAGGTTTTGTTACCTGGCGCAGCGGAAAGCCTTAGAGCTACTTCTTTTTGAACCATTCCAACTACTTCCGGAATTCTGTCCCGATACCCGATGATTCTGAAGAAAATCTGGCTGGAAATGTTGTAGGGAAAATTCCCTATAATTGAAAATTGATCATGAAACAAAGCAGATGGGTCAATTTTGAGAAAATCGGCTTCAACGATATGCGGACCAAGATCAGGGAAAATGTTTTTTAAAAACTGAACAGATTCGGGATCAACTTCAACTACTTTCAGATTTTCAGTCTGATGCAAGAGATATTTTGTTAACACACCTGTACCCGGGCCAATTTCCAGAACATTTTTTCTTTTTGTCAGACTGTCGGTTATTTTCAGGGCAATGTTCTCATCTTTCAAAAAATGCTGACCTAATTTTTTTTTCGGTGTAACGGAGGGCATGATCCGGATTTTTTGTTGTCAGTTTTTCAGTAGGTGTTACGGTTGTTTGTAAAGATATTGGTAAAAACAACAGACTTTTTTTATAACCTGCAACTGATCAATCAGTTGGTCATATCTCCACGCAGGTTTCTGAATCGTTTTCGGGCTTCCACAGTGTAAAGGCTTCCGGGATAATCGAACAGTATTTTTTCGTAAAGTTCTTTTGCCGTAACAATATCGCCAAAATGATTTTCGTGAAGCCGGGCACGGTGCCATAATGCGTCATCGGCGAGGAGATCCTGGGGATACATACTTACAATGCTGGCGTACAGACTATCTGCCTGGTCAAACTTTCCTTTTCTGAGCATGATTTCGGCTTTTTTATAAAGCACATCATCATTGAGCGAATGCCACAACGAGAGCATCTGTATGGAATCGAGTGTAATTAATGCTTTGTCGAAATCATTCCGGTAAATTAATAAATCAGCTCTTGAAAAAATACCCAGTGCAGTGTAAGTACTGTCGAGATCAATATTATCGCTGATAAGCAGTGACAATTCCATGGCATCGTTTGCAATGAGTTTTGAAGTTGCAGCTTTCAGTACATCCAGTTGTGCTTTTGCCCAGCCAAATTCGCCAATATAATAGGACAATTTAGCATTTTTGAATTTTGCCAGATGTCCGATCGGATCATGTTTAAAATCGTAATCAACCTGAGAATAAAGCAGGGTGGCATCCCACACTTTACCGGAGAAGAGGAGGACATCAGCAAGTTCGATTTTTGATTCTGCTTTCATATTTGCATTAATTGAAGGCATTTCAACAGCTTTCTCAAGCAGTTCGATGGCATAGTTGGTGTTGTTTAGGTAAAATGCCTGCAAATGAGCCATATATCGCATAATTGGTACCGTGGATGAATTGTATCCAAATTCCTCAAGGGCTTTATGATATTCATTTTCAAGATCAAGCAGATCGTCTTTTGTATAATCATATCGGTTGATTACTTTCAGGTATTTTGCATTGAGCAGACCAATACGGGAATCGAGGTAGAACGGTGAGCGTTCTCCTTTTTCAAGAAGGTAATTGTAGGCATCAATGGCAACATCATAATATTCATTGGAAATACAAAGTGATGCAAGTTCGTAAACCCGGCTGCCCTGTTCCTGCAGCCGCTTGTCAAGGGATTTGGCCTGAAGGAGGGCCGTATCGAAATCGCGCTGTTGGACCGAATGCCATATTATCATTTCGGAATAGTGGGTTTTGTCGGGTGTTCGCTGTATTCTTCGGAGCAGTTCACGTCGCAGAATTTCATTTTTGGTGCCTTCTTCGTCGCTTTCAAGTGCTGACTGAAGCCTGCTTTTAACGATTTCAATTTTCGAAAGGTCTGTATCAAGCAGGTCAAGGTATTCGTTCACCATTTCTTCATATTGTCCTAAGCGTTGGTAAATGCCGGCAAGGTCGAGGTGAAAAGACTGATCGGGGAATAATTCGCGGCCTTTCAGATAAGTTTTGATGGCATAATCAGTTAGCCCTCTGTAATTGAATGCATTAGCCAGATCACGGATTTGCCCGGCTACTTGCGGAACGTTTTTCAGTGCATCATCGAATAGCTTTGTTGCTTTTTCCTGATCACCCGACAGTGAGTAAATGTATCCCTGGTCAACATCATACCGTATTCTGCTTTTGTCGGATTTCTGCATCTTATTTACTGCTTTAAGTGCCTGCTTGTATTGCTGAAGTTCGATCAGACAAAAGAGGTAATAATTGTAGAAGAAATAGCTTTCTTTTTCGTCAAACAACTGTTCGTAAAGTACAACTGCTTTTTCATAGTCCCTGTTACGAAAATATTCGGCTGCAAGTTTTTCTTTATCCGGCTCCTGTTTTTTCTGGCTGAAAGTTTCTGCTTTCGGGAAAGCAGGAATATCCTGCGCCCGGGTAGTTGTTCCGAAAAAGAATAGTGCCAGAAGGATAGTAAGGAGATTTTTCATAATATTTAGCCTGATGTTGTCGAATTTAACCAATAAATCGAAGGCTTTAGTATAATATTCACATTTTTTGGGATGAACTAATACTACATAATAATATGGTATGAAAAAAAAGAATTTTAGTCTATCCGGTCAAAACCAGTAAACGGGATGAGGACTTCAGGAATTTTTATACCGTCAGGTGACTGATTGTTTTCGAGCAATGCAGCAACTACTCTTGGAAGTGCAAGTGCACTGCCGTTCAGTGTGTGGGCGAGTTCAGTCTTACCTTCAGCGGTTTTGTAACGTAATTTCATCCGATTTGATTGAAAACTCTCGAAATTGGAAACCGAGCTGACTTCCAGCCATCTTTTCTGTGCGGCTGAAAAGACCTCAAAGTCGTAGGTCATTGCTGAGGTAAAACTCATGTCTCCACCACAAAGTCGTATAATTCGAAACGGAAGTCCGAGTTTAACGAGTAGTGAAGCTACATAGTTCCGCATTTCTTCAAGGGCTGAATATGACAGTTCCGGAGAAGTTATCTGAACAATTTCAACTTTATCAAATTGATGGAGCCTGTTTAATCCGCGAACATCAGCACCCCATGAACCAGCTTCACGTCTGAAGCAACTGGAATAGGCCACATTTTTAACGGGTAGGTCGCTTTCTTTCAAAATAACATCCCGGTAAATATTTGTGATAGGAACTTCGGCAGTAGGGATCAGGTAAAATTTGTCGACTGGCGCTTGATACATTTGTCCGTCTTTGTCAGGCAATTGTCCTGTACCATAGGCTGATGCTTCATTTACCATCAGCGGAGGCTGATATTCGAGGTAACCTGCTTTGGTACCTTCATCGAGGAAAAAATTGATAAGTGCTCTCTGCAATTTTGCTCCTTTACCTCTGTAGAACGGGAATCCTGCTCCGGTAACCTTGTTGCCCAGGTCAAAATCGATGATATTATATTTTTTAATAAGCTCCCAATGTGGAAGAAAATCACCGGTAAGTTGCGGAAGCTCTCCGTGTTCAAAAACTTCTTCATTGTCTTCGGCAGATTTTCCTGCTGGTACAAGATGGTGAGGTATATTTGGAATCTGAACCAGTGCTTTATTCATTTCATTGACATAAACCTCAAGGTCTTCAGCCATTGCCTTAGCTGCAGCTTTGAGTTGAGCTGATTGTTCTTTCAGGCTGGCAGCTTCATTTTGTTTCCCGGTTTTTATCAATTGTCCGATACTTTTTGCAACCCGGTTGGCCTCAGCAAGGGTTTCATCCATTTTTGTCTGGGTAGTACGGCGTTTTTCATCCAGTTCAAGAATGGTTTCAATGAGATGGGTTGCATCAAAGTTTTTAACTTTCAGCCGGTTTATAACCTCATTTTTGTTTTGTCGAATAACACTGATTTGTAACATTAGCGCAAAGTTTGATTTACCAAAAATAAAAAAATCTCCCGCCAAAGATATTCTAACAGGAGATTTCCCAATAATTACGTGTTAATTATTTAATTCCGTTTAATTTGCAGGGCTTTCGTTTTCAATCGGGATTACCGAAACAAATGACCGGTTGTTTTTTCTCCTTTTGAATTCAACGATACCGTCAACAGTGGAAAAGATGGTATGGTCTTTCCCAAGGCCTGTGTTAAGTCCAGGATTGTGAACGGTGCCTCGTTGTCTGACAATAATGTTGCCGGCTTTGGCAAACTGACCACCGTAAATTTTTACACCCAGCCGCTTGCTGTGCGATTCACGACCGTTTGATGAGCTTCCTGCACCTTTTTTATGTGCCATGATATTTTATTTTTAATGTTTTACAAAAATTAAGCACCAGCTGAAATTTCTTCAATTTTGATTTTACTAAAATATTGCCTGTGGCCATTTTCTTTCTGGTAGCTTTTTCTGCGTTTTTTCTTGAAAACGATTACTTTGTTACCTTTCAGGTGCGAAAGAATTTTGGCTGTGACAGAGGCGCCTTCAATGAGTGGTTTCCCTACATTTACTGTATCTTCGGCATCAATCAGCAGCACTTTGCCGAAGGTAACCAGATCGCCTTCATTGCCCTCAAGGCGATGAACATAAATCTGCTTATCTTTTTCAACTTTAAACTGTTGTCCAGCGATATCAACTATTGCGTACATCTTTTTTCAGGTATAAATTTCTTCCAAAATTGGGGCGCAAAAGTAGAAAAAAAATCAAACTTCCAAATCATTTATCAGATAATTTTTTAAAAATGAGAAAAATTTCGATTTCTTTTTTAAGATTCGAAAAATTGATGGAGCAGAACGTATGTTTTTTTTAGAAAAAAGTTATCACCAATAATTGTGAAAAACTTTTCTAAAAATTTGATAAATTTATGATCCATATCAAAGATTGTTTTATTTTTGCATCCATAGTTTCAGCCTAAATAATAACCGGAAAGATATTTACTAACTAAATCCATCACTATGACGAAAACAAGACTTAACCAAAACAAACCTCCCTAAGTGGCTTTTGATTAATTCAATAGCTGATTTTTTTTAATTTTCCAGAATTTAAATCAATGTATTCAATTAATTTACTAACCAAAACAAATTATCTATGAGACAATTTACAAACCTGCTGTTGGTGGTAATGCTCTTATCGTCAGCAGTGCTGTATTCACAGCGTAACAGCACAGGGTTAACCGGTAATGATCTCGATCAGTTCAAAATAGAACTGATGAATCAACCGGTTACCGATGTTGCTCCCGGTACATCTCCGGGTAACCAGGTAATTCCGTCAGACGCAGATTATGACCTGCAGTTTGAGTTTGCATGCGGCGACGCAACAGGCGAAGCAG
>ERZ795053.1353-NODE-1353-length-31065-cov-8.330861_pt1 | contig 31065 bp, 19 predicted proteins | sample MGYA00375137_ERZ795053 | MGnify/ENA primary metagenome ERZ795053 (study PRJEB30182, sample SAMN05720284) | activated sludge metagenome | isolation source: Anaerobic digester | place: Hong Kong | collected 2014-12-17 ...
GCTCGAGGGCGTGCAGTTCGTCCCGGCGGGCGAGCGCGACGACGCAGAGGATCGCCACCAGCGGGAGGAGCACCACCCGAGCCATGGCGGCCGACGAAGGGCGCCAGCGCCCGGTTCGCCAGAGCCCGGCGACGATGATCGCCGCGACGAGCAGCGCGACCACACCGCCCTGCCGACCGGAGGGGACGAGGTCCGATCCATCGGTGAGCGAACCGCGCCAGACCAGGAAGCCGCCCGCCGCGAGCGCCGCGGCCGACGCCAGCAGGTCCACGCCGCGGACGACTCCCTGCTTCACGTCCTCGCCCTCGACTCGGCGAGGTCGCACGACAGCAACCGGCGCAGTGGAATCGCCTCCACCTCGCCGACGAGGTTCACCAGGATCACGAGGCCGTGGGCCAGCACCGGCCCGGCGCGATCCCACCCGGTGCCGCGACGCACGGTGCAGGTCAGGCGACCGTCGGTGATGTCGCGCACCTCGATCACCCCATCACGTCCGGTGAGGATCACGCGGTGCTCCGCAACAAGCACCGGTCCGCGCCCCCCGTGCCCGGCACGCGCCCAGCGCACCCGGCCGGTCACCGGATCGAACGACACCAGCGTGTCGGCGATGGGCAGCACGATCACCGCGAGGGAATCCTCGATCACCGCGGTTCCGGAGGTGTGCCCGGGCACCGAGCGTGGATTGGCGAACAGCGGGCTGCGCCAGCGCACGTGCCCATCGTGCAGGTCGAGCGCCGCGAACACCTGCCCCGCATAGACTTCGTACTGGCCGGGAAAGAGCCCGGACCAGAGCAGCTCGCGCACGAGCCAGGGCGAGAGGTGGAGGTACTCCGACACGGTCGGCGTGGCCAGCGTCGCGGCACCACTCACGAGCACCTCACCCCGATCGACGGTGGGGGCGGCATGCCCCACCATGCGCAGGTCGGGCAGCGTGTGGCACCAGAGGTCGGCGAGCGAGACGGCGTCGATCGCGCAGGCCATGCCATGATCGAGCGCGACCACCACGGTGTCGCCCACGAGGGCCGGCGGGGCCATCGTCACCATGCCGGGCAGCACCCGCTCCGCGAGCAGCGCCCCGTCGGCGAGTGCGCGTCGGTGGAGGGTGCCGACGCCAGTGCCGTAGATGATCGCCGCGCCATGGATCACGGGCGAGGTCATCACCGATCCGGCGTCGAACGCCGTCCAGAGCGGCTCCCCGGTCGTCAGGTCAAGGGCGGCGACCCCCGACGGCAACCGCCCGGCGAACGAGGCGAGGTTGTCGCCGAATCCGACCACGACGATCCGGCCATCGGACACCGGATCCTGGTGCACCCAGTTGGGCAGCCGTGCCACCCAGCGCTCCGCGCCGGTGGCGAGATCCAGCGCGGTCAGGCTGCCGGTGCCGTGGCCGCCGACCAGCACGAGGTCACCCACCACGCTCGCGCTGGCGCGCACTCGCCCGTCCACCGCGGCGGTCCAGCCGCGCGGCGCGCCACCGGAGGTGTCCGTGACCGCCGAGTGGAGGGGATCGTGGCGATACTGCGTCCACGTTTCCCCAACCGATGCGGCAGGCGTGGGCGGGATGGTGTCGGTATCGATCGGTGGGCGGGACCAGGCCAGCCCCGGCGGCGGGACCTGCTGTCCGTCACATCGGGTGCGACGCGTGGCGGTATCGGCCGGATCGGGATGGTGCACCACGATCGAGTGACACGCCGCCGCACTGTCGTGGCCGGCCGCGCGCGCCCAGAGGTCGACATGATCGACATCGAGCACCACGGTCGCCAGCTCGACGTCGGAGGGGAACGGCCACGACGCCGGGATGGTGATCTGCCGGAACCCGCCGTCCGGACGGACCAGCCGGTGAGCGCCGATGCGGACCGCCCACGCCGCCCGCTGCTGCGGTTCGAGTGCGGCGAGGCGAACCTCCTCCACCCGTTCGAGGCGCGGAGGCCAGGGATCGACCTGGGCATCGACGGTCCGCGAGAGTTGCACGCGATCGATGGTCATCGCGCCAACGAGCACGACCAGGCCGAGCAACGCGGCGGTCGAGCCCCAGCGAAGCAGGCGACGGGACGATCGACCGGCGATCACCGCCGCCGCGACCGCAACGGCAGCGACCAGCACATACAGCAGCGCCCATCCGGCGCCGGTGGGGAGCGGATCGTACTTCCCCCACGCGGGCGTCCGGAGGCCAAGGAACGCCGCCAACCCCACCACGACCCCGCCCAGGCCGAGGCGAACCACCGCGGTCGGGCCTCGGCCGGCCATCAGCCGATGGCGACGTACGAGAGGTCGCGGCCCTGGGCCAGCACCGCCGCCGCGATCATCGCCGGGACCGGCTCGACGCCCTCATGCAGGCCGGCGAGCAGCTTGGCGTTCACCGCCTCGGGCGACTCCCCGCTTTCCGCGGCGAAGTCACGCGACCAGCGGGCGATCGAGTTGCGACAGCCGAGGACCCGGATGCCCATCCTGCGCATCGTGGCGATCTCCTCGCCGTTGCTCGTGGCCCACTTGCGCGGCTCGGTCCGCAGCGACGCGGCCTCCTCCGGGGACCGGGCGTGACCGGCGACCTTCGCCCCGACCTTGTACTCCTCCCAGATCGCCGGGCCGAGGATGTGCCCGATCGACGACGACCCCGCGCCGAACGCGATCCCGACCTCCTCGGGCTTCGCGCCGTACGCCTCGGTGAGGGCGCGCATCAGGTTCGCGGCCTTGCGGAACGGGGTCCCGTCGGTGGCGTAGCTGCGGATGTCGAGGAAGGCCTTGTGGCGACGGGAGGCGAGCGCATCGAGCCAATCGTCCCGGTCGGCGCCGGGGACCGGCGCGGCAGCCGCGAGCGAGGGCGATCCGGACGCGGCCAGGCCGGCCGAGCCGGCGACGAGGATCCCGAGCATGCGACGGCGTTCCATCATGGCAGGTGCTCCTGAGGGTGACAGGAAGTGGGGAGGGACGCAGGCGTTCGGGGAAAACGAACGCATAAAGAGTTCCCGGAATCGGCGAGGACGTCAACCGCGAGCCCCGGGGGCATGGAAGCTGCTCCCACGTGGCCCGGCGAGCCGGCGCCCCCGGAGCGGGGGATCCCCGGCGGAGGGGTGGGCTGCAAGGATCTCACAACGCTATGTTGCACGCACGCAACATATCCCCGAGTAGGTGTTGCATCACAGCAACACCATCGGCCGCAGTGGTCTCACGGATCGAGAAAGGGCGCCGGTGAGGATCGGGATCGACGCGACGTGCTGGGCGAATGCGCGGGGGTATGGCCGGTTCACCCGGGAGCTGGTTGGCGCAATGGTGGCCAGCGCTCCCGAGGTCGAGTTCGTCTGCCTCCTCGATGCCCGCGCCGAGGCGGAGTTCACCCTCTCGGCCTCGAACGTCCGGCCGGTGGTGGTGCCGCAGTCGGTGTCGCCGACACTCGCGGCCAGCGCCGATTCGTCCCGGTCGGTGCCGGACATGCTGCGGCTCGGTCGGGCGGCTCGGCGGGAGGCCACCGACGTCTTCTTCTTCCCGAGCGTGTACACGTACTTCCCGGTCGCGCCCGGCCAGCGGATGGTGGTCACGATCCACGATGCGATCGCGGAGCGGTTCCCCACCCTCACGTTGCCCAGCGCACGGGCGCGGCTGTTCTGGCGGGCAAAGGTTGGCCTCGCCCTGCGCCAGGCCGACCTGGTGCTCACGGTCTCGGACTATGCGGCGCGGGAGCTCACCGAGGTGATCGGGGTTGCGCCGGGGCGGCTCCGGGTCGCGGGGGAGGCTCCAGCCGAGGCGTACCGCGCGACGCCCGATCCCGAGGCGACGCGCGCGCTCGCCGAGCGGATCGGCCTCCCGCCGTCGGCTCGCTGGATCGTGTACGTCGGGGGCTTCAATCCGCACAAGCACGTCGACCTGCTGGTGCAGGCGCACGCCGCCGTCGCCCGCAGCCTCGAGGATCCGCCGCACCTGGTCCTCGTCGGTTCGCGCAGCAGCGACGTGTTCCATGGTGCGCAGGCGGCGATCGACGCCGCGATCGCGGCCGCCGGGACATCGGCGCTGGTGCACTGGCCCGGCTTCATCCCCGATGACGAGCTGCGGCACCTGCACGCGGGCGCGGCGATGCTGGTGCTGCCCTCCGCCTCGGAGGGATACGGACTCCCGGCGGTCGAGGCCGCGGCGTGCGGGACACCGGTCGTGGCGACCACGGCGAGTCCGCTCCCGGAACTCCTCCGCGGTGGCGGCCGGTTCGTGCCACCGGGCGACGTGCCCGCGCTCACCGAGGCGATGCTGGCGCTGTTGCGCGACGAACCGGCGCGTCAACAGATGGGCGCCGCCGCGCGGCAGCGGGCGAATGCCCTGACCTGGGAAGCCGGGGCCCGCGCCGCGCTCGCGGCGCTGCGGGAGGTCGCGCGATGAGTGGCCTCCGGTTCGCATTCCTCACGACCTTCTATCCGCCGTACAACTTCGGCGGCGATGGCATCGGCATCCAGCGGCTCGCGCGCGGCCTGGTCCGCGCGGGCCATCACGTGACCGTGATCCACGACGCCGACGCCTACCTCTCGCTCGCGAAGGGGCCGCCGCCGGCCGGCGAACCGGAGCCGGACGGCCTCGAGGTGGTCTCGCTGCGGAGCCGGCTGGGCGTGGTCTCGCCGCTGCTGACGCAACAGACCGGGCGGCCGATCGTGCACGGCCCGCGGATCGGTCGCCTGCTCGCCGATGGCGCCTTCGACGTGATCAACTTCCACAACGTCTCGCTCGTCGGCGGGCCCGGCCTCTTCCGCTACGGCGAGGCGATCAAGCTCTACATGGCGCACGAGCACTGGCTGGTCTGCCCCACGCACGTCCTCTGGCGAAAGGGTCGCGAGGTCTGCACGGGGCGGCAGTGCCTCGGCTGCCAGCTCCACTACAAGCGCCCGCCGCAGTGGTGGCGATGGACCGGCCTCCTCGAGCGCGAGCTGCGCCATGTCGACCGCTTCATCGCGATGAGCGAGTTCAGCCGCGACAAGCACCACGAGTTCGGCTTCCCGCGCGAGATGGACGTGCTGCCCTACTTCCTCCCGGACGCCGCGGCGGAGCCGCCGGTGACCGCGGGCGAGTCACCGCATCCGCGCCCCTACTTCCTGTTCGTCGGTCGCCTCGAGGAGATCAAGGGACTGCAGGACGTGCTGCCATCCTTCGCCGGGGAAGGCGAGGCCGACCTGGTGGTCGCCGGGGACGGCGAGTTCGGCGCCGAGCTCCGGCGGCAGGCCGCGGGGAACCCCCGGGTCCGGTTCCTCGGCCGGGTGGCTCCGTCGGACCTGGGGGCATGGTATCGGCATGCAGTCGGGCTTCTGGTGCCGTCGCGCTGCTTCGAGACCTTCGGGATCATCCTCCTGGAGGCGTTCCGCCAGTCCACCCCGGTGATCGCCCGGCGGCTGGGACCCCTCCCGGAGCTGCTGGCGGCGTCGGGCGGCGGCGAGACCTTCGAGACGGGCCCGGAGCTCGAGGCCGCGATGGCGCGGCTCCTGCAGGACCGCGGCTATCGGGACCAGCTGGCGCAGGCCGGCCGTCGGGCGCTCGAGACCCTCTGGTCCGAGTCGACCGTCGTGCCGCGGTACCTCGACATCGTCCGAGCGGCGGCGGCGGATCGCCAGGACGCGCACGTGCTCACCACCCTCTCCTGAGGTTCGGCATGCGGTACTTCCTCACCGGCGGCGCCGGGTTCATCGGGTCGCATCTTGCCACGCGACTCCTCGACCGCGGCGACGAGGTCCTCGTCCTCGATGACCTGTCCACGGGCAGCATGGACAACATCGCCCACCTCGTGGACCGCCCCGGGTTCCGCTACCGGATCGGGTCGGCCCTCGACCTGCCGCTGGTGACGGAGTGCGTGGACCAGTGCGACATCACCTTCCACCTCGCGGCCGCGGTGGGGGTCCGACTGATCGTCGAGCGCCCGGTCCACACGATCGAGACGAACGTGAAGGCGAGCGAGGTGGTGCTGGCCGCGGCGGCGAAGAAGCAGAAGCTCGTGGTGATCGCCTCGACCTCGGAGGTGTACGGCAAGAGCAGCGCCCTGCCCTTCGCGGAAGACGGCGACCTGCAGCTCGGGCCGACGACCCACTCACGCTGGGCGTACGCCTGCTCGAAGGCGCTCGACGAGTGGCTCGGCCTCGCGTACCTGCGCGAGAAGCAGGTGCCGGTGATCATCGTGCGCTTCTTCAACACCGTCGGGCCCCGGCAGACCGGGCGCTACGGCATGGTGCTGCCCAACTTCGCCAACCAGGCGCTGGCCGGTGAGCCGATCACGGTCTATGGCACGGGGGAGCAGCAGCGCTGCTTCGGCCACGTCAAGGACGCCGTCGAGGCCCTGCTCCGGCTGGTGGCGACGCCCGCGGCCGTGGGTGGCGTGTTCAACATCGGCTCCGACGAGGAGGTGTCGATCCGGCGGCTCGCCGAGCTGGTGCGCGACGAGGCCGGCAGCGACTCGCCAATCGAACTGGTACCGTACGCCGAGGCCTATGCCGAAGGGTTCGAGGACATGCAGCGCCGGATCCCCGACCTGACGCGCCTGACCCGGATGATCGACTTCCGGCCGCGCACGCCGCTGGCGGAGATCATCCGCGACGTCGTCGCCGACCAGCGGGCGCGCCGCGCCGCGCGCTAGCGTGCGACGCGACGACCGGGGCACCGCGTGACCGGTGCGCGGGGGCGGTGGCTCGGCTGGGCGCTGCTGCTGCTGGCCGGACAGGCAGCCACGCTCGCCCTGATCGAGGCCGGCCCGCGCGTCGCGTACCAGCACTACCTCGTCCCGTGGACGATGCCGAGCCGGGCGCCCGCGTGGGCCCTGATGATCTTCGGCCTCGAGTTGGTGCTCGTCGCGCTCGGCGTGCGCCGGCAGGCCCCCACGATCGCTCGCTGGCTCCGCGACCTCGGGCCGCTGCGCCTGCTCCTCGGCGGCGGCCTCTTCGTCCTCACGAGCGCCACGCTCTCACGCAACATCGCCGACTACGCCGCCGAGCTCGTGTTCGCGAGCGTGGTGCAGCTGGTCCACCTCGGGGCGGTCGGATTGCTGGCGCTCTCGCTCGATCCGGCGGGTGTGGCACGGGTCACCGACACGGCCGACCGCCTGCTCGGTCCGGTGGGCGGTGACGCACCGTCGCAGGATCGCCCCGATCGCTTCGTGTGGGCGCTCGCCCTGCTGGTGACACTCACCGCGGCGACGCTTGCCGTGGTCGCCTACCAGCGACACCCGCACGTCCCCGACGAGGTGTCCTACCTGTTGCAGGCGCGCTACCTCGCCACGGGTCACCTCGCGATGCCGCTGCCTGCGGTGCCGGAGGCGTTCAACGTCGACCTGATGACCTACCAGGCGACGCGGTGGTTCTCGCCCTTCCCGCCGGGGTGGCCGGCGATCCTGGCCATCGGCGCGGCGCTGGGGACCCCGTGGCTCGTGAACCCGATCCTGGGTGGGGTCGCGGTCGTCCTCACCTACCTGCTGCTCGGGGAGCTCTACCCGCGGCGCACCGCGCGACTCGCGACCGTGCTGCTCGCCTGTTCACCCTGGGCACTATTCCTGTCGATGAGCCTGATGAGCCACGTCGCGAGCCTCGTCGCCGCGGTGCTCGCCGCTTGGTGCGTCGCCCGCCTCCGACGCGCGCCGCGGGTGGGCTGGGCGCTCCTCGGCGGGGCGTCGATCGGCATCGTCGGCCTGATCCGGCCGCTCGAGGGGGTCGCGGTCGCATTGCTCCTCGGCGTCTGGTCGCTGGGCGCCCGCGGCCGCGGGGTGCTGCGCCTCTGGCCATCCGCCGCGCTGACCCTCGCCACCATCGCCACCGGGGCGCTCACGCTCCCCTACAATCGCGCGCTCACCGGAGACGCCCGGACGTTCCCGGTGATGGAATACATGAACGCGACGTTCGGCCCGGGGGCGAACGATCTCGGGTTCGGTCCCAACCGCGGATCGGGGTGGGAGGGGCTCGATCCGCTCCCGGGACACGGCCCCGTCGACGTGCTGATCAACGCGAACTTCAACCTCTTCCAGACCAACACCGAGCTGCTGGGATGGGCGACCGGCTCGCTCCTCCCGATCCTGCTGCTGCTCCTGGTCGGTCGGCTCCGCCGCCCCGATGCCTGGATGCTCGCGTGCATCGCGATGGTCATCGGCATCCACAGCCTCTACTACTTCAGCGGGGGCCCGGACTTCGGCGCGCGGTACTGGTACCTCATCCTGGTGCCCTGCCTCGCCCTCGCCGCGCGGGGGATCGAGACCGCGTGCGAGCGGGCGGGCGCGGAGGGTGGTGGCCGGGTGGTCGCCGGCGTCTCAGCGCTGGTCCTCACCGCCCTGCTGGTGTTCGTCCCGTGGCGCGCCGCCGACAAGTACGTCCACTACCGCGGCATGCGACCGGACCTTCGCACGATGGTGACGGAACCGGCGTTCCGCGACGGCCTCATCCTGGTCCGCGGGCACCGACATCCCGACTACGCCTCCGCGGTGATCTACGGTAACCTCGATCCGGCGATCCCGGCCCCGATCGTCGCCTGGGACCGGACGCCCGCGCAGCGTGCCGAGCTCGTGGCGGCCTATCCGACCCGCCGCTTCTGGGTGATCGATGGCCCGACGGTGACCGGCGACGGCTACCGCGTGCTCGCCGGCCCGCTCACCGGTGACGAATTCCTCACGCGGCGGGACGAGGTCGTGGCGGATCGCTGAGCGTCCCTGATCCCGCGGTCGCGGGCATCGTCAACGCATCGCGACGCAGCACCGCGAAGTAGTGCGCCGAGTACGGATAGGTCGGGCCATCCTCGAGGAGACGCTCGATCGCAAGGGCGGGGCGCATCAGCACGCGCGGGATGAAGTCCGGCAGAAAGGTGAAGTACCGGATGCGCTCGAGCGCGAGCCCCGGCACGTCCTGCCAGGTCGCCGGGTGGATCCACCACTCCGTCCCCTCGTCGATCCGCTTGAGGATCGGGAACGCGTAGGTCATGTAGAACCGGAAGAGCGGATTGCGCGGATTGCTCTCGTGCACGAGCAGTCGCCCCCCCGGCCGCAGGACCCGGGCGATCTCGCGGAACGCCTCGGCCTGGGCGGCGCGGCCGGGGAGATGGTGCAACACCCCGATCACGAAGACGAAGTCGAGGCTCCGGTCCGCGAAGGGGAGCCGCATCCCGTCGCCGGCGAGCACGGGCGTGTCGCGATCGGGGCGCTGCCGCAGCAACCCGACCGATGGCTCGAGCCCGAGGACGCGGTAGCCGCGTCGACGCATCTCCCCCGTCTGCAGCCCGAGGCCGCAGCCGAGGTCGAGGCCGATGCCGGCCTGGGGGGCCTCGCCGAGGGCCTCGCACATGAACCCCATCTTGCGCTGGAGCAGCAGGTCCCAGACGTGGGGCGACCACTGCGCGGCGTACTCGGCTGCGATGTCGTCGAAGTGGGCGACGCCCTCGGCCGCCGCCGGCTCGCCGCGGAGCTCGCGCACGAGGAAGAACGCGCCGACGAGCATCGCCACCCCGGTGGTGCCGAGGCGCACGAGTGTCACCAGGGCCACGGCGTCGGCGGCGGGGAGGAGCGCGTCGAGCTCGAGGATTGCCGCCGACCCGGTGGCGCCGAAGCCTGCAGGCAGCAGCGTGAGCGCGCCGAGCAGCGTGGATCCCGCGAAGACGTCGAGGCCGGTGGCGACGCCCACCGGGAGCGCGAGGGCCCGTCCGGCGAGCCAGTACGTGAGCCCGGCACCGCCCCACGCGAGCAGGGAGAGCAGGAAGGCCGGCAGCAGCACCGGGGCCGACGACAGGATCGAGCGCGCGATGCGGGCCATCCCCGTCGTCGAGAGGGCCCGCCGCAGGGCGAGCCCGCCGAGGAGCACGGCCGCGAGGAACCCCCAGCCGACGGCGGGATGGGTCGGGCCCGGCACCAGTGCGGCAAGCAGGGCGAGCGCGGCGACGTCGTGCATCCGCTCGACCAGGAGAACGACGAGCGTGGTCGGCACCGGCGCCCCGAAGCGACGACGCAGGAAGATCGAGCGGATCGACTCCCCGAGATAGGCCGGCGTGGCCGTCCCGGGGAGGGCCGCGAGATAGGTGGCAAGCGCGGGCCGGATCGGAACCCGGACCCCCGCGTAGCGGAGCAGGAACTGCGAGCGGATGAACCGCAGGCCGAACCATCCCGCGGTCGAGATCACCAGCCAGATCGCCACCAGCGGATCGACCCGCTGCAGCGTCGCGGCGATCGCTTCCCCGCCGACGAACCACACCCAGAGTGCGGCCGCCAGCACCCCGACCCCGATCGGGAGGAGGTGCCAGCGCCACGCGGGCCTGGACGTCATCGGGACATCCCGTGCAGCCCGAGGCGTGAGGCGACCCGACGCACCGGACCGCGCAGGTCGATCACGTGGGGCCCCGAGATCCCGAACAGCGTCTCCCGCGAGATCGCATACAACGGCGCGTGTCGATTGGTGGGTGGCCGCCGCGCGCGGTCGGCCGTCCACCGCGCCGTGTCGAGGACCACCAATCGTGCCAGCGAATCCTCGGCGACGATGCGTCCCTCGCTCGGTGGCTTCGACATCGCCGGTTGCAGCAGGTACGCCGTCTGTCCCGGCACCACCTCGGGCGTCGCGTACACCAGCCACGAGAGCGCCGAGCCGCCGTACGCCTGCCGAGGGACCTCCGGTTCCCATTCCGGAGGAAAGAGCGCCGTCAGCAGCGCCGAGCTCGCCCAGGTCGCGGGATCCTCGCCACCGGGGGTGCCGACGGTGACCGCCAGTCGGCGGCCGACCTCGCGCGTGGCCGTGCCGATCGTCGCCGACCCGGGCCGCGAAAGGACGACGGCCACGAGCGCGAGGGCGCCCCACGCGAGCAGGTAGCGATGGCGTGCCGCCGTGGCGTCCGGTCGCAGGCGGAGCGCGACCGCTGCGGGGAGCAGCATCGCCGGCGCGAGGTGATGCAGGCTCAGGCGGACATGGAAGGCGAAGAAGAGGAAGTAGCAGAGCGTGACGATCGTGAGCCGACGCGCGACCGCGTCCTGGCGTTGCCAGCGCACGAGCATCAGGACGGGGAAGATGCCGGCACCGACTAGCCAGTAGATCGGACGCCGCCAGCCGGTGGGATCGAGCTGGAGCAACTCCTCGATGGTCCGCGCCAACCCGTATTCCGTGCCGGGCGCCGGCGAGCCGGTCGCGACCACGAGTGCCCCGAGGGCTGCGGTGGTCGCAAGACAGGCCACGACGATCCCTGCCCCGCGGGCGAGGTCGCCGATGGCGATGGGACGCACGACGAGCAGCTCCGCCACGAGCCAGAAGCCGAGCAGCAGGACGCCGCTCGGCAGGGAGAGGTGAGTGAGCACCGCCCAGATGAATGCCGCACCCCAGGCCCGACGCGTCATCGCGAGGGCGAAACCGAGGAAGCACGCCATGAACAGCGTGTCCTGGGTGGCGGGGAGCGCGAGATCGGCATGATACGGGCTGTAGCTCGCGCTGAAGGCCATCGCGAGGACATACGCGCCCAGCCCGAGCCAGAGGACCAGGTGGGCCCGACCACCGACGCGACGGCCGGAGACTTCCGCCAGGGCCTGGATCGCCAGCGCCAGCACGCCGAGGTGCAGCAGGAACGGCAGGCGGATGGCGGCTTCCCCGACGCCGAAGAGCTGGAGGAACCAGGCGTTGGGGATCGTGAACAGCATCGACGTCATGCCGGGGAAGAACGCGATCGCCCCCGCCGCGCTCGGGAGGAACGGCCACGGCTGGTGCAGCAGCACGCGCGAGACCTCGAGCGCATGCGCACCGTCCCCGTTCAGGCTCTCGGCCACGAACTTCGGCGCGAGCACTGCAGCGAGGAACATGACTGCACCCGCCGTGATGCCGAGCGGGATCCAGGCGCGCGCGCCGCCGTTCGGCCATGGCAGTGGACGTCGGCGCGCCACGAGGAGAGCGACACCGAGCGCCACGACCACCGCCCCGAGCATGACCACCGCCGTGACGCCCATGGATGCAGGTGACAGGATGCGCAGGAGCTGCACAACGAGCCAGGACACCCCGATGGCAGGGGGGAGCGCGGCGACGACCCACCCCGACACCGTCCCGGCGCCCCCGGCGGCGAGGGCCAGCAGGAGGCCGGGCGCAAGGAACAGGACGCAGGCACCGAGGGCGGCGATCGGGAGGGCGACACGGACCAGCGCGACCTGCGAGAGATGCCACGCTGGCGACCCTTCAACGGGCCAGAGGGCCGCGCTCGACCCGGGCACCGAGGAGAGCGCCACCGCGAGGGCGCTCATGCCCAGCAGCAACAGCCCGACGCGCAACACCCCGCGCGACTCGAGGCTCATCGGTCCCCCGCGAGGACCGGTACCGCCGAGGCCGGGCGAATCCGGTAGAGCACGACATCAAACTCGGTGTCGGGTGCGCGCCGGAACCGGCGTGCTTCGCCGGGACCCAGGTCATCGAGCAGGCGAAGGTCGGTCGGGTCCGGCGCGAACGCGCCGAGCGAGTCGAGTCGTCCGCGCAGGTGTTCGACACCGGCCCGGATGTTGGGTGCCCGGCGCGAGTACACGCCCGCGGCGAGATAGACGGGTGCGGTGAGGGAATCGAAGACGCGGAAGTCGTCGGTCAGGGTCGGCGCCTCGCGCCCGAGGCGCGTGAGGTAGTGCGCGATCGACGGCTCACCCAGCACGTGGATCGGTGCGCCGCCGGGGGCGGCGGCATCGAGGGCGACCGCCACGGCCTGCGATCCGCTCGCGTCACGCCACGGGTCGCCGAGCGCGCGGGCCGGCCCGGGCACGAACCAGAGCGCCCCGCCGAGCACCAGCGCGAGGATCGCCACCGAACGACTCGGCAGCCCGACCTGTTCGTCGGCGCCGGCCCAGCGCACGATCCCCTCCAACCCGATGGCAGCGAGGAGTGCCGTCACCAGCATCATCGGCAGGAGGAGCCGGGCATACGGATGGTAGAACGGTGCCGCCACCACCCAGAGCCCGAGCCAGGCGAAGCACGCGGCGACGGGAAGCCGGGTTCGTTCCGGCCAGAGCCGGAGGAGCCCACCCACGACCAGGATGCCGATGGTGGCGATGGTGCCCACCAGCAGCGTCGGCACGACGAGCAGCAGGGCAACCGCGATGAGGCGCCCGGGCGCGAGACGCGACCGACCGGACCAGACCAGCACGGCCGCGGCGAGTGCCAGGCCCACGCGTGCCAGCGGCGTGTCGAGGAAGAGCTGCATCGCCACGTGCCGACTCGCGGTCGCCACCCACGCGGTGTCGATCAGCGTGAGGTAGTACTCGACGAAGCTGCCGAACCCGCGTGGTCCTGCGGCCTGGCGCATGTAGATCGCCCACGGCAGGTAGCAGAGGGCGGCGAGGAGGCCGAGTCCGACGAGCCGCCCGAATCGCAGCCGCCACTGCCTCGCCGCGTCCCGCTGCCGCCGGCCCCACCACCACGCGCCGGTGATCGCGCCGACACCCACCACCCCGACGAACCAGCCGTGATACTTGGTGTTCCAGGCCAGCCCGGTGAGGAGGCCGGCCAGCGCGAGTGCTCGCCAGCCGCCGCGCTCGACGGCACGCACCATCGCGCCGATCGCAAGCAGGAACCAGAAGGTGAAGAGTGGGTCGGTGAGCCCCGAGCGCGACAGCATCACCCCGAGCGGATCGACCGCAAGGAGCACCCCGGCCGCCGCGCCCACCGGCACGCCGAACCACGCCATGCCGATCGCGGCCGCGCCGGCGGCGGTGGCCGCACCGATGCCGATGTTCAGCCACGGGGCCACGCGATCCGGCGGCGCCCCGAGCACCCGCGACACGACCCCGACCCCGCCGAACCAGGCCGGCGGCGAGAAGCGCGTCTGGCCCGGGAAGAGGTGGGAGCCCGGCCACTCGACGATCCCCGTGGCGCTGATGGCGTAGACGCCCTCGTCGTAGTGCCCGAGCCCGAGGCGCTGTGGCTGCCAGGCGCGCACCGCCAGCGCCAGTGTGAGCACGGCCACCACGATCGCGATCCGGGCCCTCGCCGCACCCGAGGAGCGCACGGCATCACCCTGCATCGCTGGACTCCACGGGCCGCTGTATGGCGAGCGTGTCGACGGCGAACAGGGTGCCCACCGACTCCGCCACGAGCGGACGCACCCCGGGCAGGGCCGCCACGCGCGACGGATCGTGACCGGCGGGCACGAAGAGCAGCGTGGCCCCGCTTTCTGCGAGGAATGCGCGTTGTGCCTCGGCATCCGTCGCCGCGAGGAACCGCTCGAGGGCGGCTCGCTTCTCGGGATACCGGATCGTGAGGAAGAAGTGCCCGGCGTAGTGGCGCCCGACGTATTCCGGACCGAGCCACCGGAGCGACACCGCATCGGCGACCAGCAGGTCGTCCCGCGTCGCGCGCGCGAGGAGGGTGTCGAGGACGTGGCGATGGGCGGGCCCCAGCCAGATGTGCGCCGACGCCGGATCGAATCGCTCGCCCGCGATGTTGAACGCGCGGTGCACGAGGGTGGGCGCCGAGAGCAGGACCAGCAGCATCGCGTCGCGCGGCCGCACCCGGCTCCGGTCCCGGAAGTAGATCAGGCCGGCGATGATCATCAGCGGGATCTGCAGCGTCATCGTCCCGCGATCCGGGTACGGGAAGAACGGCCCGGCGAGCACGAGCGCGAGGCACCCGACCACCCACCCGACCAGGAGGGCACCCTCGCGGGTCGCCTCCTGCCAGAACCGGATCCCGCCGACCGCGAGCAGCAGCCAGGCCACCGGATAGGCGAGCAGGAGGATCGCTGGCGCGACCATCAGTCCGCGCCACTCGGGCGTCGGATACCCCGATCCGCGCTGCAGCAGCAGCATGCCCACGAGCACGACCGCGACGCTCGCCGTGGCGGTCGCGAGAAGCGCCGCGGCGTCGCGCCGGGGGAGGCCGCGACGCAGGCAGACCGCGACGACGCCGGCGGTGATCGCCAGCAGCGTCACCCCCTCGTACACGTGGAGGATCGTGGCCCCGGCGAAGAGGGCGCCCATCACCAGCAGTCGACGCCGCGCCGGCGCGAGGGTCGCCTCGACGAGGGCCAGCATCGCGGCCGTTGCCGCCACCCAGAAGGCAAGGAAGTGGGTATCGAGCAGCGCCTGCACGACGTAGTTGCCGCGGTAGCGCTCGAAGGGGATCACCAGCGCCGGACTCTCGATCGGTTCGACGAAGAGCTTGTACAACGGGTGGATCGTGCGCAGGGGTGTCTCCTCCACCAGCAGGAGGAGCGCCCCGAGTCCGCCGCCGAGCACGGTGGCCCAGAAGACCCATCGGACCGCCACCGGGTCGCGCAGGAACCGACGGATCACGACGTAGAGCAACAGCACCATCGCGATGGTGAGGGGCACCCCGAGCCAGGCGTAGACCCATTCGGGGGTGAGCCCGGTGACCCCGGCGAGCGCGCCGATGCCCCAGTAGAGCGGGACCGGCAGGAACCGGCTCGTCGGCTCGGCGGTGAAGCGGTCGGAGACGATCGGTCCCTCGACCTGCGTCTGGCGCGCCCAGGTGCGGTACTGCATGTAGTCCGGCGAGACGGTCAGGTTTCCCGAGAACTCCCACCCGGGGGGCGTGCGGAGTGCCGCCACGGCATACGGCGCCATGCGCAGCACGCCCAGGAGCATGGCGGCTCCCCACACCCACCGCGGGATGGCATGCATCACGGCCGGAAGGCCACCGTGATGATGCCGGTCACGCTGCTGGCGAAGCGCACCACCCCGTCCGCGCCCGCCGTGACGTCGCCGATCGTCTCGGCCGACGGACTCGACGAGGTGATCCGATAGGTGCCCGGACGCAGCCCCTCGATCGCGAAGGTCTGCGCGGCGTCGACGTGGAGGACGACCACCGGGCCGCCGCCGACGTTGGTGAAGCCGACCGGCCGCACGGCCGCCCGATCACTGGTGGCCTGCACGCGGAAGGCGCCGAAGCGGACGTGGCGGAAGTACTGCCGCAGCGCGCGCGTCCGGCTCCCCATCACCGGCTGCCCGTTGCTGATGACGTAGTACTGGGCGCCGTTGTCGGAGGTCGGGAAGGCCAGGGTGTACTGCTCCCACCCCGAGGCGTTTGCGATGGTGAGGTCCTTGTAGAGATCCTCGACCCCGCTGCCGATGTGCTCCAGCATGGCGGTGCGGAGCCCGTACTGCGACCCGCGCGTCGCGATCGCCGCGAGGTTGGCATCCGACACCCCGCCATAGCGGTGATAGGCGATCTCGCTGAGGAACTGCAGGGCATCGGGCACCGCGACGATCAGGTCGAGGAACGGCACCGTGTTGGCCATGTTCGTCACCGACGGCGCGATGAACTCCGGGTCGAACCCGGCCGAGCGGAGGCGCCCACCGGTGATGGCGATCGCCTGCCCGATGCTGGTGCCGCGCCAGGGCGTCGCGTTGTCCGGCTCGAGGATGATCTCGATCGCGTCCGGGACGATGCCGAAGGTGTCGCGCAGGTGCTCGAAGGTGACGAGCATCAGCTCCGCGTACTCGTAGGGATCGAGGTGGACGTACCCGGTGCCGGGACTGAAGGCGACGTAGTTGAGGTTGAGGTAGAGGCGCTCACCCCGGGCCTCGAGCCGCTGCTTGAGCGGCAGCACCACGGACTGCACCTTGAAGTCGAGTTCGCTGAAGTGGAATCCCGCGGGATTCACCACGGTCGGATCGGCGTTGTCGTTCACCGTCGCATACCGCTTGGTCCGCCACTCGGCCTCGGTGATCGCGCCGGACCGCAGCCGCGACCACCAGTCCTCGGTGTTCTCGGCGCCCGCACGGATCTCGAGCCGGATCCGGTTGATGCCGAGATCGTTCACCGCCAGGTCCATCAACTGCGCCTGCCACCCCGCGAAGCCGGGGAATTCCTGGCCGGCCTGCGCCACTGCCTCCCACCCCGACATCTGCTGGAAGCGCACCAGGGTGTCGAGCCGGACCGTGGCGGTGACCTCCGACGGCGGCGGCGGGGGCGGCAGTGGGGGCGGCGGCGGCGGTGGGGGAGCCGGCGGGGGGGGCGGAGCCGGCGGGGATTGCGGCGGCGGCGGCGGCTGGTCCACCGGCGTGCTGGAGCAGCCGAGGAGCGCCAGCGCACTGGCCGCCGCCAGCGCGCCACGGCCGCAGCGCTGGAGTGCGGCGATCACGTGGGCACGGATCATCACGAGGACCTCGACGGAACGGGGTGGTCAGTGGCCTGGCGAGCCGCCACCGACGCGGAGGGTCGCCACCAGAGCAGCGCCGCTAGCGCGGCGACGAGTGCCACCGCCACGGCGCCGATCGGCTGGGTGCGCCCCGCCAGGGCGGGGGCATAGGCCTCGGCGGTCTTCGAGAGCACCACCACGATCGGCAGGACGGGGCCCTCGCGCAGCAGCATCGCCAGGGAACCCGGAACATCCTCGCGCATCATCGTCACCGCAACCGAGATCACCACGCTCGGCACCACGAGGGCGAGCTGCGCCCATCGCGGCGCAGCCATCAGCACCCGGACCATGGCCAGGAAGAGGAGCGGCACCGCGGGCACCATGTAGCGCACGCCGGTGTTCCATTGGAGCAGCGCGAACTGGTTGGCGCTGTTGAACACCAGCAGCGCCCCGGCGGCGAGCATGATCACCGCCAGCTCGGTTTGGTCGACCGTCCCCAGCCGTCGGGCCACGAACGGCGCCACGACGGCGGCGAGCAGCATCGGCGAGAAGGCGAACAGCCCGTAGCGAAGGTCGAACAGATTGTCGCGAAGCAACGCGAGGGTCGGCAGCGAGAAGCCGTTCCATCCACGCACGCTCAACTCGGTGGCCGGCATGTAGCGTTGCGCCGGGAACCACGGCGAGCCGAAGGCGAGCCACTGGTACCCCAGCAACAGCAGCACCGGGCCCAGCGCGCCGGCGATGCAGGCCCCACCCAGCCGCACGGCGCCCCGGAACCCGCCACACCGCCACCCCTCGACCAGCGACCAGACGCCGAAGACGAGGGCGAGTGGTGCGGCGCTGTAGTCGCAGAGGAGCCCGACCCCGAGGCATGCCCCCGCGCTGAGCCAGCGGGCCGGGCGCTCGCGCACAGGCGGCTCGGGATCCGGCCAGGTCAGCAGCAGCCAGGCGAAGAGCACCAGGTGCGCGAGCAGCGCGTTCTGGTTGAGGAAAGCCGAGCGGAAGAAGAGCGGCGTGGCGAAGGCGTAGAGCAGCGCCAGCCGGAGGGCGAGTCGCTCGTCGCCGGTCCGGGCGCGGAGGTAGCAGAACAGCAGCACCGCCGCCAGCGCGCCGACCGGGGCCATCAGGCCGAACTGGGTCGCCAGCGCCGCCAGGGCGAGCCGGATGTCGAGCCCGCGCGCCCGCATCTCGTTCATGAAGTTGGTGCGATTCGGCCGGGGATCCTCGTACGTCGTCGGCGGCTTGGGGGCCGCGAGGCCCGGCCGCAGCGCGAACAGGCCGGCGACCGCGGGGCGCGACAGCGCGTACGGGACCGCCCCGAGCAGCGATGCGCCGGGATTGCTGTTGATGTATGCCCCCCGCCCCGGGATCGCGAACAGGTCGGGATGCAGCCCGAGGAACGGATCCACGCGCACCGAGCCGCGGTCGCCGAGGGCGACGGCGAGGTAGGTCTCGCGCACCACGTTGGTGGTCGCGAAGGCGGCATAGACCAGCCAGACCGTGAGGAACAACCGGGCCGCGGTCGAGAGGCGTCGCATCGGGCTCCAGCGCATCGGGATCAGTGCGGCCGGTAGAGGACCCAGCCGTTGTACGCGACCCAGAGCCCGACCGTCACCAGCAGCCAGCGGTCGGCGAGCACCGTCTCGGTCGGCGAGCCGAGGTCGCGCCGGTGCACCAGGTAGAGGTAGCGGAACACCCCGTAGAGCACGAACGGCGCACCGTAGCTGAGCTCCTCCGTCCCGACCCGCACGGCGGTGTCCGAGGTGAGCGAGTACATCAGGTACGCCACGATCGTCACCGAGAGCAGCACGCCGCTGATCTGGTCCAGGAACGGGGTGCTGTAGTGGCTCAGCACGCTGCGATGATCCGCCGACGTGTCGCCCAGGACCGAGAGTTCGTGCCGGCGCTTCGCGAAGCCGAGGTAGAGCGCCAGCAGGCCACCGCACAGCAGCAGCCAGACCGAGGGATGCACCTCGACGGCCGCCGCGCCGGCGAGGAGCCGGATCACGAAGAAGCTCGCGATCGCGAAGACATCGAGGATGACGACCCGCTTCAGGCCGAGCGAGTACCCGAGGTTGAGGATGAGGTAGGCGGCGATCCACGCCGCCGTCTCCCAGGTGACGCTCCCGGCAATCAGGATGGCCGAGAGGGCCAGCACCGACGACGCCAGCATGGCATGCGGCGTGCTGATCAATCCGGCGGCCACCGGGCGGTAGCGCTTCACGGGATGGTGGCGGTCGGCCTCGCAATCCCGGACGTCGTTGAAGGCGTAGACCGCGCTGGCCGCGAGACAGAAGCCGAGGAACGCCAGTCCCGCGGCCACGATCGCCTCCGGCTGGAAGGCCCGGCCGGAGAACATGAGCGGGGCCAGGACGAAGAGATTCTTGGTCCAGTGGCTGGGGCGGAGCAGGCGGACCCACGAACGCAGCGCGAGCCCGCTGGCCGCGCCCTCGAACTGTGCTGGAGTCGTCATGGGGCACGAAAGAGCCAGTTCCATGCCACCAACGGCGGCCCCGCACCGGGCCACCACCCCCCTCGCCCTGATCCGGGAGTCGACCCCCTGAGCCCCGCCGTCTCCGCCCCGAACCACGGGGATTCCTCCCCGCTGGTCGCAAGATCCCGCACGGCCGCGCTCCTCCTCCTGCTGGTGCTGGGAGTCCTCGCTCCCCCTGGGGGTGTTGCACGGATGCTACGCCCTGGGGGGGAGCCGCTCCCCGCCGGCCTCATCGAGGGACTCTGGGCCCTCAAGCTCCTCGTGGTGCTCCACATCGGCGCGGCATGGCTCGTCGCCCGCTGGCTCCCGGGGTGGTCGTCGCGGCCGCGCCAGGGCGCCGGTCGACGTGAGGGGCTCGCGATCGCCGGGCTGCTCCTGGTGGGGCTGCTGCTCCGCCTCCCCGGTCTCGACGCCGGGCTCTGGTACGACGAGATCCAGACGCTGGTCGACTACATCCGACAGCCCTGGGGCGTGCTGCTCACGACGTTCGACAGCACCAACCAGCACCTGCTCTTCTCGATCGCCGCGCGGGCGAGCCGTGCCGTGTTCGGCCTCGGCGCCGCCTCGCTCCGCCTGCCGGCGGTGCTGTTCGGGGTGGCGAGTCTGTGGGCGACGCTGGCCTTCGCGCGGCGCTGGCTGCCGGCGCGCGAGGCGTGGTGGTCGGCGGGCATTCTCGCGGTCTCGTACCACCACATCTGGTTCTCCCAGAACGCCCGCGGCTACACCGGGCTCCTCCTCGGCACGCTGCTCGGCTCCCTGCTCTTCCTTGACCTGCTCCGGCAGCGGCCGCCCACCCGCATGGCGGTCTGGGCCTACGCGTGGATCATGGCCCTGTCGCTGCTCACCCACGTCACCGCGCTCGTCGTGCTTGCTGCGCATGGCCTCGTGTGGCTGTGGCAGGTCCGCCGGCTGGAGGCCGGTCGCGCCCGCTGGGTGCCGTTCATCGGTCTCGTGCTGGCGGGGTCGGTGACGGTGATGCTCTATGCCCCGGTGCTCCCCCAGATGCTGACCGCGGTCAGCACCTCGGGCACCTCGGCGCCGGGGATCGCGTGGCAGCGGCCCGGCTGGTTCATCGCGGAGGCGATCGCCGGCCTCGTGCGCGGCATCCCCGCCGGGATCGTGCTGGTGCCGCTTGCCGGGCTGGTGGTGCTGACGGGGCTCGCCGATGCCTGGCGCCGCGACCGGGTCGTCGTGGCGCTGATGATCCTGCCGATGGCGACGATGGCGGCGCTGGTGCTCGCGATGGGACACAACCTCTGGCCGCGTTTCTTCTTCTTCGGGGCGGGCTTCGTGGTGATGTGGGCCGTCCACGGCGGATTCGTCGTGCTGGACCGCCTGGTGCCGCGCCTCGCCGCGCCGGTCGGTCACGGCGGACTCGGCGTCGTCCTCCTCGGCAGCCTCGTCCTGCTGCCGCGGGCGTGGGCCCCGAAGCAGGACTATCCGGCGGCGGCCGCGTGGCTCGCAGCACACGCCGCACCCGGCGATGCGATCGTGGGCACCGAGATGATGGACCTGCCGATGAACACCTGGCTCGGGCATGCGTGGCCGATCGTCACCGACTCGACGGCGCTGCGCCGGATCGACTCGGTCGCGCCGCGGACCTGGGTCCTCTACACCTTCCCGATCCGCGTGCAGGCGACCGCGCCCGGGCTGTGGGCGCGGCTGGAGGAGGCGTACGAGGTCGCCGAGGTGATCCCTGCCACCGTCGGGGGCGGGGAGATCGTCATCGCGCGCCAGCGCGACGACGGCGCGCCGGTTCAGCGCACGCGCGCGAGCGCGTCGCCGGCGCCGAACCAGTAGCCGACGACTTCGCCCAGCCCCCACGAGGTGACATAGATCGCGATGAAGGGCGCCGTCAGGGCGACCCGGCCGGTGGGGACGCCCTTCGCCAGGATCGCGCGCATCGTGCGCACGAACAGCAGGGGCGGCAACGCGAACGCGGCGGCACCCGTCGCGAGGCGCCGGACGAGGGGCGCCCCGCGCACCCGCGCGCCGGCGTAGGACCGCGAGTAGAGGTAGCGCTGCCCGATGTACTCGGTGAACCCGAAGTGCTTCTTGTGTCCCACCACGAGCGTCGGGTCACAGTGCAGCACGACCCCCGCCTCGCGCAGCGCATCGTGCAAGCGGTTCTCCCACTTCCCCTCGGCGGTGACGTCGCGAAACCGGGCGAGGAGCTCGCGGCGATAGACGATGTTGTTCCCGGGGAGCCACGGCGCCGCGCCCTCGGGCAGCGGCGGCAGGCACGCGCTGTACTCGCAGAGGAAGGTGGACCAGTCGAGCAGCCGCTGGTCGGCCGCGTTCACGATCGGCCCGCCGACCACATCGTGGCCCGCCGCGAGGCCGTCGAGCAGCTGTCGCGCCCAGCCGACCGGGACGATGACGTGATCCTCGATGACCGCGACCGCCGGGGCGGCCGCCTCGCCGAAGGCGAGGTGCCGCATCTCGGGAATCGTCGTGCCGGGCGGCACGGCGAGGAGCCGCACGTCGGGGAAGCGCTGGCGCACCGTCTCGCGGACGAGCGGACCGAGGCGGTCGACGACCAGCACCTCGAGGTGCGCCTCGTCGCGCAACCGCTCGACGGCCTCGAGGCACCCCATGAGGTCGTGCAGGCCGTTCACGGAGGGAATCACGACGGTGAGCTCGGGCGACGTCATCGGGTCTCCACGCGGGGTGTGGCCTCGCCCTCCACGATCGGACGACCGTGGAGGAGCCGGTACAGCAGGCGTTCGACGACCTGCCCGGCACGGATCCCCGGCGGCAGCGTCTCGGGGGCGATCGCCGCGAGCTTGATGCTGCGCGCGCCGGCGAGGTTCGCCCCGGCAATGTCGGTGAGGTACTGGTCGCCCACCATCACGACGCCCAAGAGATCCACCTCCAGCAGGTTCGCCGCGGCGCGGACCAGCTCGCCATCGGGCTTCCGGAGCGGCACCCCACCCCCGGCAACCACCTCGGCGACGCGCTCGGCGGGCCACGAGTCGCGCCCGTGCCGGAGCTCGCGCATCGCGACCTCGCCCGCGACGCGGTAGCCCTTGAGCACCGGGATCTCGGGAAAGATCGTGCCGAGTTCCCGATAGCGCGCCTCGCCGGCATTCGAGAGGATCGCGTGACGCAACCCGGGATGACGGCACAGGGCGAGGAACCGCCGCGCGGGCGGGGCGACCTCCGGGCCATGGAAGGTGGTGAGCGTGCCATCGACGTCCCACAGGATCGCGCGGATCGCGTGCCGGGCCACGAAGGCGTCATCGAGCGCGTCGAGGGAATCGAGGTGCCAGGTGGGTCGGAGGTTCCCCAGCACCCGACCGAGTCGGGGCAGCGTCTGGGCGATGGTGCCCAGCGGCGACTGGCGCGCCGCGAGGCGACTCATGGCGCGAACTCCGGCATCGCGCCGCGGCGGAACCGGAGCGCACCGACCAGCACCAGCAGCACCGCATACCCGGTCGCGCCGGCGGCGATCGTGGCGAGCAGCGGCAGCTGGCGCGTCAGCACCACGAGCACGGCGAGCCCGGTCACCGCGGCCGCGATGCGCGCGAACCGCATCGGGCCCGGGAGCCGCAGGCCGAGCCGCGCGGTGTAGATGACCGCGAGCGTGGTGCGCAGCATCTCCGTCAGGAGGGTCGCCGACGCCGCGCCGACGAGCCCCCAGCGCGGGATGAACGCGATGTTGAGCACGACGTTGGTGGCGGCGGCCCAGGCAGCGGTGTGCATGAGCTGGTCCTGCCTCTGGTGGGCGATCAGCGCACCCTGGGCGACGTTGCGGATCAGCGCGACGGGAATCGACCAGATCAGCACCTGCAACGGCGCCGACGACGCGAGGTACCCGCGGCCGAAGACCATGTCGACGATGCCCGGCCCGACGAGGTAGCCGCCGACCGCCACCGGCAGCGCCACCGCCAGCACCTGCGCGAGCGAATCGTCGTAGAGCGCCTTCGAGGCGACCGCGTCGTCCCGCAGCCGGGTGATCACCGGCAACAGCGTCATCGTGTAGGTCGCCCCGAGGTTGAGGAAGAAGCTGATCAGCGTGTACGCCGCGGCGTAGAGGCCGACCGCGGCCGAATCGCGGAAGACCCGCAAGAAGATGAAGTCGCTGTTGAAGATCGCGAGACCGAGCAGCGCGTGCAGGATGAGCGGCCAGGAGGCGCGGAACAGGGTCCGGACCCGCTCGACCTCCAGCCGCACCGGCAGCCGGCGCAGCCGCGCGGGGAGCAGCCGCAGCAGCACCAGGGCGCCGACGCCCTCCCCGACGACCTGCGCGAGCGGGACGTGCTCGAGGTCACCCGGCGCGTGGACCAGCGCCAGCACGAGGGCGACCATCGCCAGCTCCGTCACAAGCCGGGCGAGCGAGGCGCGACCCGGTTGCTCGTAGCCGAGGTGCACCCATCGCGTGCCGAGACCGATCACCGGCAGGGTGAGCGCGTAGGCGGCGAGGATCGCGCCCTCGGGCTGCGGGAGGAGCGTGAGCCCGACCGCGATCGTGACCAGCGCGAGCGCGGTGCCGACCAGGAGCCTCGCCCCGAGCACCGACGGGAGCAGGTCGGGCACCGCGTCGGGAGCGGCGGCCACCTCGCGCACGCCGAGCGCATCGACGCCGCAGTCGGTCAGGAAGTTCAGGTAGAGCAGGATGGCGGTGGCGAGCACGATCACGCCGTACACGCTGGCGCCGAGGCTGCGCGCGAGATACACGGTCGCACCGAACGCGACGATGCGGGCGACGGCTTCCCCCAACCCGAGCTTGAGGAAGCCGAGGCCCACGGCCGAGCCGGGACGCGCGGGCGGAGCGCTCGTCACCGCGGTTCAGGGCCGCCCGGTGAGGGTCCCGATCGTCTCCCCAAGCGTCCACGCCGCGACGAAGAGGAGGAGGATCGGCAGGGCGAGGACGAACCGCGCCGTCTCCCCGCGACGGCGCCAGACGGCCGCGTGGCGCGCGAGCACCACGAACGGCACCAGGGGGGCGGCGAGGGCGCGGAACAGCCGTGCGCCCGCGGGCATCTCGCGCGCCCGGATGTACCCGAACAGGCGACCCCAGTGGTAGCGCTCACCGAGGAGGCGGGTGAACGGCGCCGGGCGGCGATGGTGCACCACCACCAGCTCGGGTGCGAGGATGAGCGCCTCGCCCTGGCGCTCCAGCTCCCAGTGCACCGCGGGCTCGTGGAAGCGGTCGCGCCAGAGCTCGCGCGTCGCCTCGAGCGCACGACGCTTGTACACGACGTTGACGTCGCTGACCCACGGCACCGGCCCGGCGACGAACGGGAGCGAGTAGCGCGAGTAGTCGCAGACGTGCAGCGCCCAGTCGATCAACCGCCCCGGGGCCGGCTCGATCGCCCCGCCGATGACGGCCGGCTCGCCGCGGTGCAGCCGCACCGCCTGGCGGGCCCAATCGGCGCGGGGGAGGCCGCGATCCTCGAGGATCGCGACGAGGTCGCCGGTCGCCGCGGCGAGTGCCGCGGCACGACGGCGATCATAGAGCTCGTGCTGCCCGCCGGCACTTGCCGGTGGGCGCGCCGTCGGCACCACGCCGAGATCGAGGAAGCGCACCGTCGGATGCGCCGCGCGCAGGGCGGTCAGCGGTCCCACGCTGGCATCGAACGGGACGAGCACCTCGAGCGGGGGCGGATCCTGCTGCGCCGCGAGCGCCGCGAGGAACCGCTCCAGCGCGGCGCCTCCCTCGACGATCGTCACCACGATCGAGAGGAGCGGCTCCCCGGCTGATGGCGACGACTCGTCTGCAGCCGCAGGCGTCATCCGGTCATCCGACCCAGCGGCGGCAGGTGCACCGCCTCCCGGGTCCGGGCGCTCTCGCGGATCGCCTCGGAGACCTCGACCGATCGGAGCCCGTCGTGCCCATCGGCCAGCACGCCCCCATCCCCCCCGCCGAGACGCGCGACGAAATCGGCGAGCTCCTCGGCGAAGGCCAGCTGCGTGGTCACTTCCCACGAGCGCAGCTTCTCGCGGAGCATCACCTCGGGGTAGAGACGGCGCTGCACCCGTCGCGCCGCGCCGGGACGCTCGTGGGTGATGAGCAGGTTGCGCATCGGGCCGTAGGACCCGCGCACCATGCCGAGGGTGCCGTACACCTCCGCGAAGACGCGGTAGCCGGCCCATTCGTTCCAGGTCGCGTGGTAGCTGGCCGCGACCCCGGCGGGATTGCGCAGCACCGCGATCGCATTGTCCTCGGAGCCCGGCACCTGCCAGACGCGTTCGGTGGCCTGGCCATACACCTCGGTGATGTCGCCGAGGTAGTAGCGCCCGAGGTCGGCGAGGTGGATGCCGATGTCCATCGTCGCGCCGCCACCGGATTCCGGTGCCCGGTATTGCCACTCGGCCCGGAAGTTCGCCAGACCGTCGTGTCCACCGAACAACCGGACGTGATCGACCTCACCGATCGTCCCATCATCGACCACCTGTCGCATGAAGCGGAACGACGGGAAGTAGCGGAGGTTGAATCCCACGGCGAGGTGTCGACCCGCGGCGACGGCCGCCGCGGTCATCGCGCGACAGCCGGCCGTGGTGTTCGCCATCGGCTTCTCGACGAAGACATGCAGGCCGAGGGCGAACGCGCGCAGCGCCGCCTCGTCGTGATGCTGCACCGGCGAGGAGATGATCACCGCGTCCATCTCGTGCGCGAAGAACGCATCGAGGGTCGTGGCCGTCGGCGCCCCACCGGCGGCCGCCTCGGCCGCGCCCGAGGCGGGGTCGAACACCGCCGCGAGGGTCGTCCCGGGATGGGCCTGCACGGTCGCGATCCGTAGCCGGCCGATCACCCCGGCGCCAATCACACCGATCCTGACTATCATTGCGCACCTTGGTCGTGGTTGGGGCGGAAAGCCGCCGTGGGTTGCGAAATCCGTGCCCACCAGGACGCGAGGTACCCTCCTGCAGCGCCCCGGACCTCGTCCGGACGATGTCGCGGTGAGCCTTCCTCCCGCGAATCGCGCGTGTCAATGAGGCGGATGCGTCGGCCAATCAGTGGCCCGAGCAGTTCGCGCACACTCATCGTCAAACTCTTGAACACCAGAGTCGACCTACCAGCCGCTTGCGGCCGGGAGGAACTTTCTAAATTGTTGCCCTGAAAAGACTTGTGTACGAGCCATTGAAGTCCTCCAGTATGGCATCGGGATTGCCGATGCTAAACACTGATCCGGAGTGCCTGACCGGAGATACAACCCAGCACGCTGCCCAGAGCACACCCGGGGTGACCCGGGGTCGCAGAGCCAGGGAGCTCGACCGACGTCCCGATCGGGGACCGGCGAGCCCGCCCAGCCGCCAGCGAGACGCCCCCCGGCCCGCCGGGGAGGAGTGTCCGGTGGCGGCGTCCGTCGCCGGATCCACATCAGAGGGAATCGGCCGACCGATGACGTACACGTTCAAGATCGCCCGTCGCCTGTCCGGAAACCACCGACGCTTCCTTGGTCTCCTGGCCCTCTCCCTCACCCTCGGCGGCTGTGGCGCGGCGACCGACGCCGTGCTCTCCGAGGGTCCCGGCAGCCTGGTCCTGACGATCGACGGACTGAGTGCCGGCGCGGCGGCCGAGGTGGTGGTCACCGGCCCCTCCGGTTTCCAGCGGGTGTTGAACGGCTCCCGCGTCCTCTCCGGCCTGCAGCTCGGCACCTACCGCGTCGAGGCCCACGCCGCCACCTCGCAGGACAACCAGTGGATGCCCGCCGAGGGCGCCCAGACGGTGGTCATCGCGCAGCCGGTCCCGAATGCCTCGGTCGTCTTCCATTACCAGCTTGCCACCGGCTCGCTCGAGCTCCGCGCGGAGGGGCTGCCGCCGAACGCCGTGGGGAGCTTCCGCCTCACCGGTCCCGGCGGGCAGGTTCGCACCGTCTCGGGCACGGTCGCGTCGGTGCGCGGCCTGACGCCCGGCACCTGGTCGCTCGCCCTCACCCCCCAGAGCGTGGGCACCGCCCGTTACTACCCCGACCAGGCGGTGTACGCGGTGAACGTGGTGGCGAGTCTCTCGCCCGCCACGCTGCAGGTGCGCTTCGCGCGAAAGACCGGCGGACTCAACCTCGTCGTCGACGGCCTGCCGCCCGGCGCCTCCAGTCAGTACCAGCTGCGCGGCCCGGGTGACTACCAGGCCTCGCTCACCGGCACCACGCAGCTCGCCGAGCTCGACCCGGGCGACTACGTCCTGACGGTGCAGCCGGTGCAGTGGCAGGGGCACACCTGGGCGCCGGAGGCGGCCAGCATTCCCGTCTCGGTGGACACCCTCGTCAAGACGGTGCAGATCCGCCACAACATCATCACCGGCGCGATGGACCTCGCCGTCGAGGGGCTGCCGTCCGGCGTCGATGCCGACGTGCGCGTGGCGGGCCCGGGCGGCTTCAATCGCACCGCCACCGGCACGCAGGCCTGGGTCGGACTCGCCCCCGGGGCGTACACCACCACCGCGGCGAGCGTCGTCCACGGCGGTCGGCGCTTCGTCCCGACGCAGGCGAGCCGGACCTGCCCGATCACCCCGGGCACCACGCCGGCCCGCTGCGCGGTGACCTATGGCGAGACCTCGAGCGCCATCGCGGTCACCGTCAACGGGCTGCCGGCCGGTGTCGAGGGCCGGGTGATCATCATCGGCGCCAACTTCGCCGACACGGTCACCACCAGCCAGACGGTCACCGGCCTCGCCGCCGGCAGCTACACCGTCATCGCGCAGCCGGTGACGACGCCGCAGGGGATCCTGACGCCGAGTCCGTTGACGCAGGTGGTCAACGTGTCCAACGGTGGCGCGGTGTCCGCGGCCGTCAGCTACTCGCAGGCGGCCGGTGCGCTCCAGCTCGGCATCACCGGCCTCCCGAACGGCACGCCCGCGGCGGTCGTGGTGTCGGGACCGGGCGGGTACTCGCAGGCGATGACCGGCTCGGGCACGCTGAGCGGCCTGGCGCCGGGGACCTACGCGATCGCCGCCTCGAACGTGAGCGAGGGCGGCACCAGCTACCTGCCCAATCCGAGCTCGCAACTCGCGACGGTGGTCGCCGGTGGGTCGGTGTCGGCCTCGGTGGCCTACGCCACGAGTGGCCCGACGACGGGCGGCCTCTCGGTGTCGATCAGCGGTCTCCCGGGTGGCACCAACGCGGCGGTCAACGTGACCGGTCCCGGCGGCTACGCGCAGGCGGTGCAGGGTTCCGCCTCGCTGACCGGCCTCGTCCCGGGCAGCTACACCGTGGCCGCCTCGGCGGTCACCTCGGGCGGGACCACGTACCAGCCGTCGCCGACGTCGCAGGCGGTCACCGTCACCGCCGGTGCCAACGGCAACGCCGCGGTCGCGTATGCCGCCCCGACGCCGACGACCGGCACGCTCAACCTGACGGTCGCCGGGCTCCCCGGCGGCACCGCCGCCGCCATCACCCTGACCGGCCCGGGCGGCTTCAGTCAGGCGGTCACCGCGAGCAGCACGCTCAACGGACTCGCGGAGGGCTCGTACACCGTCGCCGCCGCGAACGTGACGAGCGGCGGGACGACCTACGCGCCGACCTCGGCGTCGCAGCCGGTGTGGATCAACCCGGGTTCGACGGCGAGCCGCACCGTGACCTACGCCGCGGCAGCCCCGACCACCGGCAGCCTGAGCGTCACGCTCTCGGGGCTGCCCGGCGGCACCGCCGCCGCGGTGACAATCACCGGTCCGGGGAGCTTCAGCCAGACCGTCACGTCCACGACGACGCTCAACGGCCTGAGCACCGGGAGCTACACGATCGTCGCGGCCAACGTGACCGCGGGGGGCAGCACCTACCTGCCGACGCCGGCGTGGCAGTCGGCCTCGGTCACGGCGGGGGCGACGGTCAGCAAGTCGGTCGCCTATGCGATCCCGGCCCCGACGACCGGGAGTCTCGCGATCACCGTCTCCGGGCTGCCGGGCGGCGCCTCGTCGGCGATCACCGTCAGCGGCCCGGGCGGGTACAGCCAGGCCGTGACCGGCACGACCACGCTCAACGGCCTCGCGCCGGGGACCTACACGATCGCCGCGGCGAACGTCGCCGCAGGCGGGAGCAGCTACCAGCCGACCCCGACCTCGCAGACCGCCGCGGTCACCGCGGGCGGCACCGTCGCGAAGTCGGTCGCCTACGCGGTCCCGGCCCCGACCACCGGCAGCCTCGCGCTCACGATCGCCGGCCTCCCCGGCGGGGCGTCGGCGGCCGTGACGGTGACCGGACCGGCGAGCTACAGCCAGACGGTCACCGGGACCACCACGCTCAGTGGCCTCGCCCCGGGGACCTACACCATCGCCGCGGCGAACGTCACCGCGGGCGGGAGCAGCTACCAGCCCACCCCGGCCTCGCAGACGGCCGCCGTCACGGCGGGCGGTACGGTCACGAAGTCGGTGAGCTACGCCGCGGCGGCGCCCACGACCGGCAACCTCACGCTGGCGATCACCGGGCTGCCGGGTGGCACGGCGGCGTCGGTCACCGTGACGGGCCCGGCGGGCTTCAGCCAGTCGGTGACGACGAGCGGCACCATCAACGGAATGGCCGAGGGGTCGTACACGGTGACGGCCGCCACGGTCACGGCGGGCGGGACCACCTACACCCCGACCCCTGCCTCGCAGGGGGTCTGGGTCGGCGCCGGCGCCACGGCGAGCCGGTCGGTGGCCTACACCGGCAGCGGTGGCGGCGGCGGCGGAAGCGGCCCGGCGACGATCACCGTCGACCAGGGCACCACCTACCAGACGATGGCCGGCTGGGAGGTCACCGCGCAGGCTGGCCAGGAGGCCAGCGGCTACAACTCCTGGAGGAACACGCTGATGACCCAGGCGGCGGACCTCGGCATCAACCGGGTCCGGGTCGAGATCCGCGCGAACGCGGAGAACCCCACCGACTGGTTCGCGCAGTACCTCTCCGGCGCGATCACCACGAGCCAGTGGAACTCGCATCGGTACGAGGCGATCAACGACAACAGCAATCCGAACTCGGCGAACGCCTCCGGCTTCAAGTTCACCGAGCTGGACTACAAGTTCGACCAGGTGCTGATGCCGTTGAAGTCGGCGGTCGAGGCGCGGGGCGAGCGGTTCTACGTCAACCTCAACTACGTCGCCTTCGGGACCGCGGCGGGCACCCACCTCGTCGCGGACGAGTGGGCGGAGCTGATGCTGGTCACCTTCCAGCACCTGCAGGCCCGCTACGGCTTCGTGCCCGACGCGATCGAGGTGATCCTCGAGCCCGACAACACCACGCAGTGGCGCTGGAACCACATTGGCAACGCGATCGTCGCTGCGGGCAACCGCCTCGCCGCGGCCGGCTTCCACCCCGACTTCATTGGGCCGTCGACAATCTCGATGTCGAATGCTGCCGCGTTGTTCGACCAGATTATTACCGTCCCAGGTGCCACCACATACCTCAAGGAACTCTCCTACCACCGCTACATCGGTGTCTCGGATGGCGCGCTCGCCACTATTGGCGCGCGGGGAGCTACCTACGGCATTCGGACCTCGATGCTGGAGCACATCGGGAGCGGGGTCGAGGACCTCTACAAGGACCTGACCATCGGGAACGTCTCGGCCTGGCAGCAGTACACGCTGGCCTACCCGACGACCGACAACGGCGCGCAGCTCTTCA
>ERZ795053.1354-NODE-1354-length-31052-cov-53.825532_pt1 | contig 31052 bp, 34 predicted proteins | sample MGYA00375137_ERZ795053 | MGnify/ENA primary metagenome ERZ795053 (study PRJEB30182, sample SAMN05720284) | activated sludge metagenome | isolation source: Anaerobic digester | place: Hong Kong | collected 2014-12-17 ...
AATTTTTGGTAAACGGGGCAACAAATGTAGTTATTTTTTTTTAGTAATGAAACCGGAGTGTTTTTTTGACTTCCGGATGTAGTGAATTGGATACGGGACAGGCCTTGGCGGCAGCTTCAATGATCCTTTTTTCACGGTCGCCGTATGTGCTCCCGTCAGGGAAGTACATGTCTACAATAATTTCAGCTACCCGGCGGGGTGAGGCTGCCATAACCTTTTCAACTTCTGCCCACGCTCCTTCCAGGGCAAATCCATGATCCCGGGCAGATATGCCCATTATGGTTATCATACAGGAAGCCAGAGAGGTGGCAAAAAGATCGGTGGGTGAAAAAAGTTCTCCTTTTCCCTGGTTGTCAACGGGTGCATCTGTTTCAATACGTGATCCGGAATCAAGATGTACGGCCTCCACATGGAGATCTCCCAGGTAAGTAGTTTTAATTTTTGTCATAATTTATTGGTTTTCTTTAATAATTTCAGATTTCAGGGTCGCTGCTGTACACGAAATAACACGAACCTGCACATAGTCGCCTACTTTACTGTCCTCTTTTGGAAAAACACAAACTTTATTGGTCCCGGTGCGCCCGAAGAATGATTCCCCGGAGCGTTTGGAAACCCCCTCAACCAATACTTCAAATTCTTTTCCAACATCTGCCCGGTTGCTTTCCAGCGACAAACGGTTTTGTAATGCAATTACCTGGTTAAGGCGCCTGATCTTTACATCTTCAGGAACATCGTCCATGTAATGACGGGCCGCCAATGTATTGGGGCGCTGTGAATAATGGAACATAAAGGCCTGGTCAAAACGGACTTCTTCCATCAAAGACAAAGTTTGTGCATGATCTTCCTCGGTTTCCGAACAAAATCCGCTGATCATATCTGAAGAAACGGTACATCCGGGCAAAATGCGGTGAATTGCTGCAATTCTTTCCAGGTATTCTTCCCGGGTATAACCCCGGTTCATTTTCTTCAACATGTTGTTGCTGCCGCTTTGTACAGGAAGATGAATGTGTTTGCAGATATTGGGGTGCGCGGCCATGGCATGCAGGACATCATCCTGCATATCCTTGGGATGCGAAGTCGTGTATCGTACGCGCAACAATGGGGATACCCGGGCCACCCTTTCCAACAACTCGGCAAAAGTTACCGGTTCGGATCCGTTGTCCGGTTTCCAAAGGTAAGAATTGACATTTTGCCCCAACAAGGTCACTTCACGGAATCCCGCAACAAAAAGGTCCCTGACCTCTTCAACAATAGAGTACGGATCACGGCTCCTTTCCCTGCCTCGTACATAGGGGACAATGCAATAGGCACACATATTATTGCACCCTCTCATAATCGTAACAAAAGCAGATATCCCGTGTTGTTCCCCCCTAAAGGGTTTAATGTCTGCATATGTTTCGGTCAAAGAGAGTTTTATTTCCATAGGAGCCGCCATAGAAGATCCCAACATCCCGGGCAGATACCGGTAACTGTCCGGCCCCACTACCCAATCCACAGCCGGATGGGCCAGCAATTCATCTTTTAACCGGGTTGCCATACAACCCAGAACACCCACTTTCAGCCCCGGATCCTTCTTTTTCATCCGGGCAAAAAGATCCAGCCTGCCCATTACCCGTTTTTCGGCATTTTCCCTTACAGAACAAGTGTTTACAAATATTATCCGGGCATCCTCAAGATGCTCGCATTGCCGGTAACCGTTATCTGACAGAAGTCTGGCCACCACCTCTGAATCACTCACATTCATCTGGCAGCCGTACGTTTCAATAAAAAATGGAATCATGGCACAAATATAGCATATTCACCCTAAATGTATACCTTTGCATCATGAACAGAAAAAGCGTTATCCTCTGTATACTGGTCGTTTTCGTTCTTTCAGGTTGTTCCCGCTACCGGGAAGTTTCCCTGGAAAACATTTCTATCAGCCAATTCAATATGACCAGCCTCTCCACTGCCCGGTTGAAGATAAAAGCCACGCTGAACAACCCTACCGGGGGACGGTTGCAGCTTACCGGAATGAATGGCACTCTGAACATCAAAGACAAGAAGCTTGCCGAGTTTTTCATGGACTCAACGATTGTTTTTGCCCCCCGGAGCGTATCTACCAACGAAGGAATCATGTCTCTCAAGATCAGCGATATGAGCATACTTCTTTCAGGATTGACAGATTTGGACGAATCCTTGTTGGATGAAATAAAACTGACCTTTGACGCAACCTTTAAAGCTGGGGGTATAAAGCGCAAACTCCGTTTTAACAACATCCCGGCAAAAAATCTCCTGGACTTATGAGAAAGATTGCTATACACTTTTTGTTAACATTCCTTATAGCCGGGATGTTTGCCACAAAGGCTCAAGCTCAGGACATTGACTCCCTGACCATCAAATACAACGTTTTTGAGCAATTCCGGGAACGCGGCCCATTCGGCAACCGGATGGTAATTATCCAGTCTGATTCCGTAGAATACCTGGTCAACCGGGAAATAGCAGAAAACCGACTTTCACCTGGCAAGATGGACGGATTTCGTGTACGGATTTTTTTTGACAACAAGCAAACAGCAAGAACCGAGTCCGAACAGATAGTAGAAGACTTTACCGCGACATATCCCGGTACCGCCGTATACCGGATCTACGAAAATCCATATTTTAAAGTCACTGTAGGAGATTTCAGGACAAAAAGCGAAGCCATGAGATTTATGCGCCGGATTCGCAAGACATATCCCCAGGCTTTCATCACCAGGGAGATCATTCGCTACCCGCCCCTCTAATCACACGGCGTTTCAGCAGTACTTTCCCGGTGCCACCATTTCAACCTGACTTTTTCGGCAAAATTCCGCAAAGAATTCATGTGACGTCCCACCCGGTCCGGATACATGTCCTTAATGGTAATCAGGATACCTGTTTCCTCCACGTCCCCAAAATGTTTATTCAGCGTTGTTCCAAAAACCCGCATATTGGGTGAAATGCGCATATAGGAATTGATCAGCGGGGGAATCCGCTCTCCGTAAGAACGTATTTCCTGAATCAAAGCCTTGTAATCTTCATCGTACTGGTTTGCTTTGAACAAGTTTTGGTAATAGGGATTATCCGCATTGAAATCCAATGGTTCAAGCGCGGTGACCAGATTTTCTGGATCCGGAAAATACTTGTTCAGAAAAAACAAGAGGCAATTACGGGCCTGTTGGTTGTAAGAACGGTACATGGTCACTTTCCCGAAAAAATACTTCATACAGGGATGACGTACTATCAAGGCACCTAACCCGTCCCATAAATTGTCCAGTGCATAAAGTCCGGACCTGTTTTCATTGGAATTCTGGTAATTGGGCTGTACAAACGACCTGCCCAATTCAATGGTAAAAGGCAGGTAATCCCGCAAAAATGTATCCGAAAATTTGAAAATGGGATACGTTGCCAGAGCTTCGGGCTGTATACCTGCTCCCAGAATATACCTGTAGCCCCCCAAAATTTCCTTCCGTTTTGGATCCCAGACTATAAGCTGCCTGTAGGGGGCTTCCGGATTTACATCAAAATGATCAATATCGGTAGCTTTGCCCGTTCCTCCCCCGGCTGCCCTGAAAGCAATTTCACGCAACCTGCCCACTTCCCGCATGGTGTTGGGAGCTTCATGGGCATTAAAATCATACAATTTGTTTTCACCCCTGGAAGAATACCTTACCAGACGCTCCTTAGTCAGTTCTTCTTCCAGCAAATGTCTTGAAACAGGAGGGATAATGGGTTCCATATGCCAGGATACAAGTTTTATTGCGGCAAAGTTACCTAAAAGAATGCAATTATGTATCTTTGCACCAAGCAACTGAATTTTAAATGTTATCTCAGTCACTACAACAAAAACTGCAGCTGAAACAAAAGTTATCACCCCTGCAGATACAAACCATCAAATTGCTGGAACTTCCGGCGCTGGAGCTTGACCAGAGGGTCAGAAAAGAGCTGGAAGAAAACCCTGTATTGGAAACAAAGGAAACCGAAGAAGAAACCGACAATTCCAGCGAAGTATCTCTGAGTGATTACTACGGGAACGACGATTCTATACCCTCTTATAAATTATACGTTAACAACCAGTCCCGGGATATCAAAAAAGATTTTCCCACATTCTCTGTGAAAGAGAGCTTTCACCAGCACCTGGAAGCCCAGTTGGGATTCAGGACCCTGTCGGAAAAAGAACGAAACATTGCCTTGTTCCTTATTGGAAGCCTGGATGATGACGGATACCTGAGAAGAGACCTGGACACGTTAAGCGACGATATGGCTTTCCGTCTGGGCCTGGAAGCCGGCAAGGAAGAACTTACCGGTGCATTATCGGTAATACAGGAATTTGATCCGCCGGGAGTAGGTGCCAGGGACTTGCAGGAATGTCTGTTGATACAGATCCGGAACAAGGAGCAGAAGCCACCGGTAGAAATGGCCGCCACCATCCTGGAAAAACATTTCAACGAATTTACCAAGAAGCATTATGATAAGATCCTTTCCCGCATGAATATCACGGAAGAGGAACTGAAAGAAGCCATTGAAGAGATTCTTAAACTTAATCCCAAACCCGGAGGGAACGTAGACGATTCCTATACGGACAGGGCCCAACAGGTTGTTCCCGATTTCTTACTTGAAATAAAGGATGGCGAACCGGTATTATCCCTTCCCCGGTTTTCTGTTCCGGAACTGCGTATCAACAAACGTTACGCAGACATGCTCCTGAAAGCCGCAGACAAAAGTTCACGGGAAAGCAAAGAAGCTGCCACTTTTGTAAAACAAAAACTTGACTCGGCAAAATGGTTCATAGAAGCCCTGAAACAACGTCAAAACACATTGCTAAACACCATGAAAGCCATATTGGAGTTTCAGGAGGAGTATTTTGTGGAAGGAGACGAGACCAAGCTCAAACCTATGGTTTTGAAAAACATAGCCGAAAAAACAGGCCTTGACATTTCCACCATATCCCGGGTGGTCAATTCCAAATACATCCAAACCCATTTTGGTATTTATTCCCTGAAGTATTTCTTTTCGGAAGGATTGATGACTGAAAACGGGGAAGAAGTTTCTACCAGGGAGATCAAAAACATATTGGCTGAAAGCATCCGTACGGAAGACAAGCGAAAACCCCTGACCGATGAAGAACTGGTGTCTTGTCTGAATGAAAAAGGATACAAAGTGGCCAGAAGAACTGTTGCCAAATACCGTGAACAACTAAGCATACCCATAGCGCGGCTCCGGAAACAAATCTGACATGAAAAAACATTTTTATTTATTGCTGGTCGTGGGAATAACCTTCATTATTCCGGCTTCCTGCAATTCGCAAAAAACCGTTGATCTGGTAGTTTACAACGCTAACGTATACACGGTTGACCCGTCTTTTTCCCAATGTGAAGCTTTTGCTGTAAACAACGGATTATTCATTTCTACAGGTACTACAGATCAGATACGGACAAAATACAAGGGCCGTCGGGAACTGGATCTGCAGGGAGCCCCTGTTTACCCTGCCTTTAATGATGCACATGCCCATTTTATACAGGTAGCCCAGGGATTGCGTCACGTGGATCTGCGCGGCTGTCTTTCTATAGAAGAAGTAATTGACCGTCTTCAAGAACACTACAATGCATACAAACCGGCTTTCCTGGTGGGTGACGGTTGGGACCAGACTTTGTGGGAAAACAAGAACCTTCCTTCAAATGACCTTCTGAACCAATCATTCCCTGATATTCCCGTTTATTTACGCCGAGTTGATTTTCATGCCCTCTGGGTGAATAACAGAGCCATTGAGCTTGCCGGCCTGTTGCCGGGCGACAGTGGTATTGCTCCGGGGGAAGCCATCCTGACATCCGACGGACATTTCACGGGCGTTTTTCTGGAAAACACCTACGAACGAATCAATGCGACCATCCCTTCCATGACAGACACCGCACTGACCGAATGCATCCTGGAAGCCCAGGAATTATGTTTCTCCTGCGGGTTGGGCTCTGTATCAGATGCAGGACTTCCTCTGGAACAGATCCTTCTTTTGGATTCATTGCAAAAAGAAGGCAGTTTAAAAATAAGGACCGACGTTTGGATGAATCCGTCTGAAGAAAACTTCACCCGGTTTGCCCGGCCATACAGGTCTGAAAGACTGGATGTAAGCGCCGTAAAATTGTATATTGACGGTGCCTTGGGATCCAGCGGTGCCTTGTTATATGAACCTTACTCTGATGATCCGCATAATTCCGGAATGCAGGTTACTTCAGATGAATTCTTTACTGAAATCTGTCAAAAGGCCTTACAGGGAGGATTCCAGGTGGCAACCCATGCCATCGGTGACAAAGGCGTTGGAAAAGTATTGGATATGTATGAACCGTTTCTGCAACCCGGCAACGATCTTCGCTGGCGGATAGAGCATGCACAGGTGGTTGCCCCCGATGATTTTAAACGTTTTGGCTCATTATCTGTCATTCCTTCCATTCAACCTACACACGCCACTTCCGATATGGGCTGGGCAGCCCGGCGCCTGGGGCCTGAAAGAGTAAAAGGGGCGTATGCTTTTCAGGATCTTCTGGATGAAACCGGATGGGCTCCTTTCGGCACCGATGCACCTGTGGAAAGCATTAATCCGCTTTATACTTTTTTTGCAGCTGTAAGCAGAATGAACCGGGATTTCCGGCCTGAAGGAGGCTGGCAGCCCGAGAATGCCGTTTCACGTGAAAGCACCCTGCGCGGTATGACCTTATGGGCGGCCAAAGGCTCTTTCCGGGAAACTGAAAAAGGGTCCGTTGAACCGGGAAAATGGGCCGATTTCATAGTCTGGAGCGATGATCTGATGACTGTTCCTATAGAAAAGATGCCTGCGACATCCTGTGAAATGACATTCGTGGCAGGAGCACAGGTATATCCCTGAATTTACTTTTCTCCGTAAGCCAAATCTCCTGCATCCCCAAGTCCGGGAACAATATAGGATTTTGTTGTAAGTTCCTCATCAATGGCTCCAAGCCATATGGAAACATTTTTTTGGGGCAATTTACGGCACAGGTATTCGTATCCTTCCCTGGATGCTATGGGAGAGACTATATGACAATGCTTGGGAGTTCCTTTTTGCTGAACCATTTCCTGGTATGCCAGCAGAATGGTGGATCCGGTAGCAAGCATGGGATCGGTCAAAATCAGGATTTTATTTTCCAAATCAGGACTTGCCATGTATTCCAGTTGAATGGTGAACTTGTAATTCCGGCCATATTTTCTGTAGGCGGCAATAAAAGCATTCTGGGCTTTGTCAAAGATCTTCAGCATTCCTTCATGAAGCGGTAATCCGGCACGTAAAACCGTAGCAAGCACTATCTGGTCTTCCAGAACCTTGCAATTGGAAATGCCCAAAGGTGTTTGAATATCCTGTTCTTTGTAGGCAAGTGTTTTGCTGATCTCATACGCGAACAAATAACCCAGGCGTTCCAGGTTAAAGCGAAAGCGCATGGAATCCTTCTGAATATTCACATCGCGCATTTCCGCAAGAATCGGATTGAAAAGTGAATCCTTTTCAGAAAAAACATAAGATATCATACCTGGATATTTTTGTCAAAGGTACAAAAGTCCGCGGATTTACAACAGACCTTCCTCGGCAAAACTGAAATAACCGTCTCCCCCTATTACAATATGATCAATAAGCTGCATGTCCACCATTCTGGCTGCTTCCCGGAGGGTACGTGTAAGCAGACGATCCTGGCGTCCCGGTTTTCTGTTGCCCGAAGGATGGTTGTGGACCAGGATAAGTTCGCAGGAAAGCTTATCCAATGCTTTTTTCAGGATCATCCTGATATCCACTATGGTTGCGTTCAAACCCCCGCTGCTGATAAGTTCCTTGCCCAGAAATTTCCTGCCTCCGTCAAAAAAGAGAACCCAGCACGTTTCGTGGGAAAGGTCTTTCAACATAGGACTCATGATATCGGCCACTTCCCTTGCCGAGGTTATGGAATCGGGACGGACCACAGGAACCTGGGCCCTTCTGCCCAGTTCAAAAGCAGCACACAAACTGACGGCCTTGGCACTGCCGATACCGGGAATCCGGGTCATTTTGTCCACCGGTGAACGAACAAGATCATGCAAACAATTCCCGTGTGCCGCCAACAATTCCCTGGCCAGTTCCATCGCGTTTTTTTTCCCGGTTCCCGTTCTTAGCAGAATGGCCAACAACTCGGCATTTGTCAGTGCGTCCGTTCCTTTTTCCAACAATCTTTCGCGTGGCCTTTCCTCCCGGGCCCAATCCCTGATTTTCAAACTTCCTTCCATAGTCCAAAACAAAAATGCTTTCCAAATTTTGGAAAGCATTCTGTAAAAATAGGGACAATTCGTAAAAACCTATGCAAGCTTATTCACATAAGCCGTCAGACCGCTTTTCAGATTACCGGCTTTATTGTCATGAATCACATTTATCTTAGCCAGTTTATCTATCATGGAAAATACTTTCGGCAGCATAGCCGTAGCAGCTGCTTTATCGGTCGTATTGCGTATAGCTTTTATAGCGTTACGTGTAGTCCGTGCATAATACCTGTTATGAAGACGTCTTTTAAGATTTTGACGATTGCGTTTTTCTGCTGATGCGTGATGAGCCATTATTCTATGTTTAATTTTGTAGCCAGTAGGGGAATCGAACCCCTATTGCAAGAATGAAAATCTTGAGTCCTAACCGTTAGACGAACTGGCCGATTTGGGAGCGCAAAGGTATAACGAATTTTCTTTCCTACAAATTTTTTTCCTCTTTTTGCCACTCAAAGGAATAGATAATGGATTCCACCTGGCGTAAATAATTTCTTTTGGGATACTTTGGAGCATATACAAAAGCTTCCAAAACCACTACCTTCTGATTATCCCGGTCATAGAAACAGTGACATACAAAAGGACCTCCCATAAAATCGTTCTTCACATCCCACAAACCTCTTATTTCCACAAATTCGCGGTTATTGAAATTCACCCAACGGAATGAGGGCTCTATCAAAGAGTTAGTAGTCATATAGGTATTATCGAGGGGTCCGGGGACTTCTTTTTCAAGTTTCAGGTTTCGTTCGGCTATGATACGGGGTAAGGTAAGGTCGTCAGGACTTCTGTACGGATAAGTATATATGAAGACTCCCTGGGTAGTATAGGTGGTTTCGTAAGCTACCCATATAAAATTACCGGTTTGCTTTTTGATTCGGTACCCGGTCGGGAAATAGGGAGATCCGCCCAGGATCCCGGTAATGGTCTCACGAATGCCTTTTTCTTCGAATTTCTTTGAATTCTGGATAACCCGGTTTCTTTCCGCCTGTTCCATGGCATTTCTCAGACGGTCATTGTTTTCATCTATACATTCCTTGACAAGCTCCTGGGTTGGGCCGGATAAAGTTACCACTATCTGGGGCGCTGCCCATATATCTTTTTGAATGACCATCTTCGCCTCTTCAAGATCTGTATTAATGCTACAGATGATGATATTGCGGTGTGTCTGAAATATGGATGAAAACGCGTTGGAGTTTATATTGAACAAAGAAAAGAGAGGTTCTCGTTGTGGTAAATGAGGAAAGTCAACGGCCAGCACTGATCTGAGTGACTGGCCCGGACCCGATTCCCATACGGGTTTATCCATAACCACTATCACTTCTCCCGCTTTTCCGCTTACGTTCTGTTTCAATTGCGGTCCGTCGGAACATGAAACGAAAATCATGCCCAATAATCCGGTAAACAATACAAGTCTTGACCTCATAACTTATCAGTTGTTTTTTTATGTAAATAATCTGTATAAATCATTCCCGAAAGCCAGGAACATAAGCGCTATTAAAAGAATCATCCCGGCAATCTGCGAATATTCCAGGAATTTTTCTGACGGCTTTCGCCTTGTAATCATTTCGTATATCACCAAAACAATATGTCCGCCATCCAATGCGGGGATAGGCAAAAGATTCAATATGGCCAGCATTATGGAGAGCCACGCGGTAATATTCCAGAATACCTCCCAGTTCCACGTCCCGGGGAAAATGCTGCCTATGGCAATGAAACTTCCTACGGATTTATAAGCCTCGGTTTTTGGAGTAAATATCAGTCCCAGTTCTTTTATGTAATTGGCGCCTGTCTGGTAAGCTTTTTTGATCCCTGCCGGAAAAGCTTCCAGAAAAGAATACTGTTTTACCGTTACAGGTATAAATTCCACGGGACTTACGACTCCAACCATAATCAGACCGTCAGTGCTAACCTGCAGGGGAATATTGATAAGGTTTTGTCCACGCTGTATTCCGGCATAAACGGTTCCCTCTTTGTTTTGTGACAGTATTTCCTGGACATCCTGTATGGCGGGAGTAGAGATCCCGTTCACATTCAAGATACGATCCCCTGTTGCCAGGCCTGCAAGTACGTTGAGTGATGTGTCCGGGACAGAAGAAACAACAAAAGGATAGCGCAGGGTAAACAGACTCTGGGTGTTTAACATTTCTTTGATATATCCCTGATCAAAGCCAAAACGCACTGTATCCGCCCCCCTGAGAACCGTGATGACTGCCGGTCTGGTCCTTATAAGATCAACATGGAGGGTGTGAACCGGATCATTGACAACAGAACGGTCATCAAAGGCAAGTATCTTATCTCCGTTCTGAAATCCTATTTCCTTAGCCAAAGAAGTGCAATGAATGCCGTAAGCAGCGTCTTCTGTACGAATGAATTCTTCCCCCCAGGTGAAAAGAATCAGCCCGTATAGCACTATGGCCAGGATCATATTGAACAAAACACCCCCGAACATAACAAAGAATCGTTGCCACGCGGGTTTACTCCGGAATTCCCAGGGTTTGGGTGCTTCTTTCAGCTGGTTTTTGTCCATTGACTCGTCAATCATTCCGGAAATCTTACAGTACCCGCCAAAAGGCAACCAGCCGATTCCGTATTCCGTATGTGAATTTTTAGGTTTGAATTTGATCAGGCTGAACCACGGATCAAAAAACAGGTAGAACTTATCCACACGTATTTTGAACAGACGGGCAAAAAGAAAATGTCCCGATTCGTGGATCAGGATTAAAAAAGACAAAGCCAGGATCACCTGGGCAATTTTGATCAACACTTCCATAAAATCAATAACTTGTCAACAAATTTTGTGCCACCTGACCGGCTTCCCGGTGTGTGTCCTCCAATTGCGAATAATCGGGATCAGAGATACGGGAAACGGTTTCCAGGGTTTTGGATATAATTTTGGGAATAGCAGTAAATCCCAGTTTGTTATTCAAAAAAGCATCCACGGCCACTTCGTTTGCGGCATTCAGGGCACATGGAATATTCCCGCCTTGTTTCATGGCTTGATAAGCCATTTCCAGGCACGGAAAACGATTAAACGGTGGTTTGTGGAACTCCATAGAGCAAAAATGGGACAAATCCATCCTTTTTGCATCGGGAAATCCCAGCCTTTCAGGATAAGCCATCGCATAAAGAATGGGAAGCCGCATATCCGGAATGCTCATTTGCGCTTTGACAGATCCGTCGGAGAACTGGACCATGGAATGAATTAGGGATTGGGGATGAATGAGCACTTCTATCCGTTCCAGAGGTTGTCCAAAAAGCCAGTAGGCTTCAATAACTTCAAGTCCTTTGTTCATTAATGTGGCCGAATCTACCGTTACTTTTGCGCCCATATTCCAGGTAGGATGGTTCAGCGCCTGATCCCTGGTAATCGAATTCAGTTGACGGCTTGTATATTTGAAGAAAGGACCTCCGGAAGCTGTCAGTATGATTTTTTCCACAGTCGCCTGTTCTCCCTGCAGACACTGAAAGATGGCAGAATGCTCACTATCAACCGGCAACAGTATATTTTTCCTGGAATCGGTCATACGCATAACCAGATTACCTCCTGCCACCAGACTTTCCTTATTGGCCAAAGCCAGCACTTTTCCGTTTTGCAATGCAGTCAGGGTGGGTGCCAGGCCGGCAAAACCCACAAGGGCATTTAGTACCATATCTACGGATTCCCCTTTCAGTACTTCATTTATGGCATCTTGTCCGGACAGAACTTTTATTGAAGTTCCCTTAAGGGCATCACGAACTTCACTATAAGATTCTTTTTGCGAAATAACTACTGCCGCGGGATTAAATTCCAATGCCTGACTAATCAGGATGGCAGAAGATTTCCTGGCTGTCAGGACTTCTGCCTTAAAAAGTGCAGGATACCTGCGTACCACATCAAGGGCCTGTTTGCCTATAGAACCTGTTGACCCGAGAATGGCAATGCGTTTCAATAAATTCATATTAAAAATTGATGTAATCTGCGGGATCCAGGGGTATTCCCTTATGCCAAAGCTCAAAATGCAAATGATACCCGGTAGAGTAGGTCCCCTCTTTTCCTATAACACCCACTGCCGATCCCGCTGTTACAGGATCTCCTGTTTTGCTGAACAGTTGAGAACAATGCTTGTATATGGACAATAAGTTGTTTTCATGTTGGATTTGGAGCACGTAACCAAATTCTTCCGTCCACGAAGCAAAACTTACCGTTCCGTCCAAAACAGCGTAAATAACGGAATTTTCCGGTGCTACTATATCTACGGCATAATGGTTGTCTGCAGCACTGAATTCGGAAGTTACTATCCCCTTGACCGGTGGGAAGAAATGCAGCCCTTCTATCTGAATGCTACGACCCTGTATGTTTTCCTGATATTCCTGTTCCCGCTGCTCGGCCTGCGCCCTCAACAGCGAATCTTCTTTTGATCTTCCCCCTACCGTAAATTCGGTTATCCCGGAAAATTGTCCTTTGGGCAGGATTTCCTCGGGCGTCATGGGGTTCTCGTTGGCAAGCACTCTTTGCAGATTCACCAAATGGATCTCCCACAGATGAATGACCTTTTCCAGTGAATCAGCTCTCAAAGCGTTGTTCATCATAACTTCCCGTGTTTTTGCATTGGGATATCCGGGGATCAGCTCCCGCATGGGAGTATAGATAAAAACCAGGACCACACAGGTTATCAGGATGACCAATAGGCCCAAGCCTCCGAAAATTAGACCAATTAATGAAAATTTGATATTGATTACCTGTTTGTGGGATTCAATATCAAAGACTCCGAAGATATATCTTTCTCTAAGTGCTTTTTTTTTGGATTTGTTCAATGCCATAGATCTGCTTTGGTGTGACAAATGTACGAATGATTTTCCAAATTGTGTTACCTTTGCAGCATGGGACGGATCATGGGTATTGACTATGGCCAAAAACGAGTGGGATTGGCAGTTAGTGACCCTTTGAACATCTTTGCGACACCTCTGCAAACTGTAACGGTAGACAAAGTAACCGATTTTTTAAAAAAATACACAGCTTCTGAACCGGTAGATTTGTTTGTGGTGGGTTATCCAAAACATTTAAACAATACGCCTTCCCAGAATGCCCCGCGCGTAACAGCCTTTGTCACTCATTTGAAGCGAACCTTTCCGGCGATTCCGGTTGTACTGGCAGATGAACGGTATACCTCAAAAATGGCTTTCCAGGCTATGATAGACGGAGGCTTGAAAAAAAAAGACCGCAGGGATAAAGCTACAGTTGATAAAATAAGTGCCGTACTCATTTTGCAGGAGTACTTACAAAACAAAACATTATGATATTGCCGATATATATTTACGGATCTTCAGTACTTAAACAAAAAGCTCAGGATATCACACCGGATTATCCCAATCTGGAACAATTGATAAGTGATATGTGGGAAACCATGTATTATGCGGACGGGGTTGGATTGGCAGCTCCCCAGATTGGCCTTTCCATACGTATGTTTGTGGTTGACGGCAAGGACCTTTCCGAAGACCGCCCCGAATTAAAAGATTTTAAAAGACTGGTTATCAATCCCCGATTACTGGAAGAAAGTCCGGAGACGGTTGTTTACCAGGAAGGTTGTCTGAGTGTTCCCAAGTTATATGCAGATGTGGAACGACCCAAAAGCATCAAACTGGCCTATCTTAACGAAAATTTTGAACCGGTGGAAGAATGGTTCCAGGGGATGGCTGCCCGTATGGTTCAGCATGAGTTTTCCCATCTGGAAGGAGAACTTTTTGTAGACCGCCTGGCTCCCATTCGCAAAAAAATGATCCAAAGTAAACTACGCGCCATGACCCGCGGAGAAGTAGATACATTTTACAAAACAAAGATCGTTAAATAAATATGGGAGCCTTTCATGCATACGACATCCGGGGCATATACAACAAAGACCTGATCCCCGCAGATGTTTATAAAATGGGCTTTTTCCTGCCCCTGTTGCTTAAAACAAAAAGAATTGCCGTCGGCCGGGACTGCCGGGAATCTTCTCCCGAAGTATTTCAGTACCTGGTAAAAGGGATCTGCGATGCGGGAGCGGATGTATACGACCTGGGACTGACGACTACACCCATGGTCTATTATGCTACAGCAAAACATCATTTTGACGGTTCTGTCCAGATAACGGCCTCCCACAACGGCGCCGAATACAACGGGTTGAAAGTATCGGGACGCGATGCCATGCCCATAGGATATGACAACGGTCTCAATTTACTGGAAGATTGCGTCATGCATGAAGAACCCGTAATTAAGGGGAATAGAGGAAAAGTGATTCCCCTGGATCTGACGCAGGAATATTTTGATTATCTGTTTTCCTACGTTCCTCGTTTGGATCATTTAAGGGTCGGGATTGACGTATCCAATGGTATGGCAGGATTATTTATTAAAAAACTGCTGGGGACCGATACTGTCTTTTACATAAATGAAACACCGGACGGACGTTTCCCAAACCATCCCCCTAATCCTTTAATCCCGGAAAATATCATACAGTTGCAACAATTGGTAAAAGAAAAGCACTGTGATATCGGAATCATTTTTGACGGAGATGCAGACCGGGTGATGTTTACCGATGAACACGGCACTTTTATTTCACCGGATTTGATTATCGCTCTTTTAGGACATCATTTTCTGGACGGTTCTCCTGCCCGTGTTCTCCAGGACATCCGTTCTTCCAAAGCCGTGGGAGAATACCTTGAACCCATGGGAGCCCAAATGCATACATGGCGTGTAGGGAGAGCATATGCCGCTCCAAAACTCAAAGAAATTGACGGTGTATACGGAGGGGAACTTGCCGGGCATTATTATTTTAAAGACTTCTATTATTCCGACAGCGGACTCCTGGCATCTCTACTGGTTTTGGATGTCCTGGTGAAAATGAACAAACCGCTCTCGGGGATCATTCGTTCCATAAAAAAATACGAAACTTCCGGCGAAATCAATTTTCGTATTGCAAAAAAACAGGAAGCCATGGATGCCCTGAAGGCATACTTTACTTCCAGGGAAAAACCGTCTGCTTTTTTTGATTTTGATGGTTACCGTGTTGAATTCGAGGACTGGTGGTTTAATGTAAGGCCTTCAAACACCGAGCCTTACCTGCGCTTTATTGCCGAGGCCTCTGGTCTTTCATTGTTGGAAGAAAAACTGGATCAAATGAGAAAAGTGCTTGGGCCTTATTTGAACACGCCATGAAACGGTTTGTAAGTCTGGACCTGTTGCGTGGTCTTTCCATTTTCGGGATGGTATTCTCTGCGGCAATCCCTTACGGGGTGTTGCCCGCCTGGATGTATCACATTCAAAATCCACCTCCAAAACACATTTTGGACATTACCAGCTACGGGTTGGGCTGGGTAGATCTGGTCTTTCCCGTTTTTATTTTTTGTATGGGTGCAGCTATTCCGTTTGCATTCAGGGCCAAATGGAAAAAGTCGGGCCGGAACACACTCCGGGATATGACAAACATAGGAGAACGGTTCCTGATGTTACTGGCTTTTTCCTATTTATGCAATCTGTTGCAGCCATCGCTCCCCGGATATTGGTCAAATTTTTTGATTCTGGCAGGTTTTGGAGCTTTATGGCTGATATATGTGAAGGGAGCGTCACTTAAAATCCGGATTGCAGGATGGGTTGTTTCCCTTTGCCTGCTGGCTGTTTATACTTTTGTATTTGATGTTCAGATAACACTATTCAGCAGAAATATCATTATCCTGCTGTTGGCGTTTTTGTACTTGTTAGGAGCATTAATCTGGTACTATACCAGCGATTCTGTGAAATGGCGACTGGTTGCCTTTTTGGGTGTTATTCTTGTTAGTCTTTTGTCCCGCTATACAGGATTTGACGATTTGCTTTACGCGAATAAAAATCTTTCCTGGTTATTTAATATGGAAGAGATCAATTTTTTGATGATCCTGCTTCCTGCCACCTGGGTAGGCGACCGCTTTTACAACATGTTCCGGGAAAATGAAACCTCCATAGACCGGAAAGGAATACTCACACATGTGGTTTTCTGGGGCCTGTTGGTCCTTGTTGTATGGATATGTGTAAGCAGTTATAACCGTTGGCTTCTGGAGGGAAAATTCTTTACTATTATTGCCATTGCGGGACTGGTGCTGCTGATGAAAAAAGCAGCCCCAAAATACCTTCCTTTCCTTTATCTTTCCGGATTACTTATTCTCTCAGGACTTTGGATAGAAAGGTTTGAACCCGGAATAACGAAAGTACCTTGTTCCTTTTCTTATTGCTTTGTAAGCGGCGGCGTGGCCATCCTTCTGCTTATGTGGCTTCATTACATTTGCGAAATGTTCCCCCGGGGATTTCTTATAAAAATTTTTACGGGAGCAGGGGCCAATCCGCTCATGAGTTACGTGGCTCCTTCCCTGTTCGTCTCTCCCCTGTTAGGGATTACTTTTTTGAATACATTGTACAACCGGGCAAACCCGGAAGGCTATCCCTGGATAGGCGCATTGAGTGCTTTTCTGCTGGTATTGTTTACCATGTGGCTGGTTTCCCTTGTTTCCCGCAAAAAAATCTATTGGCGTGCCTGATCAGGAAAAAACATTAGCACTGGATAAGGAACACATCCCAAAACTTCTGTTCCGTTATGCCATGCCGGCTATCATTTCCATGACAGCTGCCAGCATATATAATATTGCAGACGTGATGTTCATTGGACGTGGCGTGAATGCCCTGGCTATTGCAGGCCTTTCCCTGACGTTGCCTCTGATGAACATATCCGCGGCTTTCGGTTCAATGATTGGTGTTGGGGCCTCCACCCTGATATCGGTAAAACTGGGACAGAGAGACAAACAAACGGCAGAGGTGACTCTTGGCAATGCAGTAACCATGAACGCTGTCATCGGGATCCTTTATTCCATCATTGCACTGATCTTTTTGAAACCCACCCTGATGTTTTTCGGAGCCAGCGAACAAACCTTGCCTTATGCCAGGGAGTACATGCAGATTATTCTGCTGGGCAATGTGATCACACATGTTTACCATGGATTGAACGATAACCTTCGTGCAAGCGGTTATCCCAAAAAAGCCATGTTGGCTACTTTAACATCCGTAGCAGCAAATCTGGTTCTGGACCCGCTCTTTATTTTTGGTTTCAACTGGGGTATCCGGGGTGCTGCCCTGGCCACGGTTCTGGCCCAGGCAATCGCCCTGGGCATCTTGCTTAATCATTATTCCCAAAAAGACTCCTTGTTGCATTTCAAAAAAGGGATATTTGCCATACGGAAAGGCATGCCCCGCAATATTATTTCGGTCGGTTTGGCTCCATTTCTTATGAATGTTGTAAACAGTCTGGTGATTATTATCATCAATCGCTCCTTTTTTGAATTTGGAGGGGACTACGCCGTAGGCGCGTACGGTATAGCCAATCGCATGGTTTTTCTGTTCATCATGATCATGTTCGGTTTCAACCAGGGTATGCAACCTCTTGTGGGATTCAATTACGGAGCCCAACAATACAAACGTGTAACGGATATTTTTAAGCTTACATTAATGTGTGCCACATGTGTCAGTGTTCTGGCATTCATCATTGCGCAATTTTTTCCGGCAGCTGCTGTAAGCCTTTTTACAAACGACCCTACTCTGGCCCGTCTTACTGTAGAAGGATTGCACATAGACCTGGCCGTTTTTCCCCTGGTTGCTCTTCCATTGGTTACGTCCAACTTTTTCCAGGCCATACGAAAACCGGGTAAAGCCATCTTTTTATCACTTACCCGCCAGGTTATATTCCTGATCCCTGCCTTATTGGTTCTTCCCCGGTTTTTCGGAGTAACCGGCGTATGGGCCAGTATGCCCGTATCAGATGCGGCTTCGTTTATAATAGCTGCTATTCTTATCAGTAAACAAATCAAAGAATTCAGAAAACACCATGAAAACAAATGAGAATATAGTTATTTCTCTGGGGCGTCAATTGGGAAGCGGGGGCTATTTTGTGGGAAAGATGATTGCTTCCGCTCTGGGTCTTTTCTTTTATGACAAAGAACTACTTTATCATGCCGCAAAAGAAAGCGGGCTGTGTGAAGAAATCTTTGAGAAGTCAGACGAAAAAGTATCACAGGGGCTGTCCCGTGTGCTTAATGCCCACGATTTTTTTGGAGGAGCCTTTTTTGATCCGCAGAACGCCACCTTGTCACGAGATCATATTTTCAATATTCAATCGCATGTCATACTGAAACTTGCCGAAGAACAACCCTGTCTTTTTATAGGGCGTTGTTCGGATTATATTCTGCGGGACAACCCCCGCATGCGCAGTATTTTTATTCATGCCCCGCTGTCCCTGCGTATAGCCAACGTAGCGGAACGGCGTGGTATTTCGCCGGAAGAAGCCGAGTCTTTCATTGCCCGTGAGGAAAAGAAACGGGCGGCGTATTACAATTACTTTACAGGCAAAGAGTGGGGAAAAGCCGATTCGTACCATTTCACCCTGGATGCCGGATTGCTGGGTATTGAAGGATGTGCCCGTGCGGCTGCAGGTCTGATCCGTGAGAGTCTGACTTGAAAGAATTATTCAGGTTTTTTCATTATCTTTAACTAGAATAAAATATCCTGTATATGAAAAGATTTCACGCCATTCTCCTGGTGATTATTCTGGGAATGATTATCAGCGGATGTACGGGACTTTTCGGATGGAAAAACTACGAAGGTTCGGAACAATTCCGGGAAGACGTGGCCGTTTTTGCCGATTACGCCGTACAAAAACAATTTATTACCCTTTACTACCTTAAAGCAACGTCCGACAACTTTTCCCGCAATATGCTCAAAGGAACTGTCAGCCGGGAGGAATACGATGTGTTCTTTGGAAAGGTAGCCGAAATGGCACCCCATATAAAAGAGTACGAAGCCGCCTTTAAAAACCTGGAAAAATCCGGAATTTTAACATCTGTCAATACCAAAGGGATCATTCAGTCGGGCAAGAACTTTATTTCCTGGATTACGGGCAGTGGTGAAAACAGTCGTGAACGGATTTTAAAAGTGGCTTCCAACCTGCCGGCCGAACAACGTACGGATTTATACAACAACCTGCGTTCAGAATGGAAAGGAAAGGCCTCCGGTGAAAAAGATTTCTGGAACAAAATGGAAAAAGGGGATTTTGACAACCAGGCTTCCCAGATGTACAATGATTTCTATCACGGCAATATGGATTTTGCCGAAACTTCCATGGAGAAAGGACTGACCATTCAAAAGATCTTTGTGGTGGAAGGATCCAAAGGCGTTGAAGCCGGAGCCGAACTTATGGTAGACGTGCTGCAAACTACCACTACTTTTGTCAGCGGTCCGGATGCAGGCGACGTAGGAGAAATGACACTCGACATCTACAATGCCTCTACAGGGGCAAACACCTCGGAAATTTCACAGGAATTGATAGAGAACATCAACGGGATGGATCCCCAGGATCCCACTGTAAAAGAACTCGGTGCAGGATACGCAACAAAAATGGCTGCTATCATTAAAGAGATCAACGATGTGGCTAAAACCGATGCCGAAAATGCACCGGGGACCAACCGGTCTTTTGTCTTTGTAGAGGATGATGACACGGAAAGCAAGGCCGATATTGTTGTTGCACAAAATCCGTCCAGCACCTCCACTTCTATGGCCTCCATTTACGTCACTATTGGTAACATCATTGATGAAGGTGAAAAATTCATATACTCCATTCTGAATAAGGGAAAATGGCTCATTTCATCTGTAGACGCCGAAGGCAATAAATCCACTAAAGAAGTGGACGTGCCGGCAGGGGATGTACTTGTGGTCACCCTGACAACTACGCCTCCTGCAAAAGACTCTGAAGAAGAAGCCGAAGATGACTTTACCCAATGGAACGCATTGGTAGCACAGTACCCCGTACTGAGTGCCTATCCGGCATTTTCGGGATCATTGACTTACCTGGAATACACTACCGACAATTTGTTTTATGAAGCGGTCAAGATCAGGGTCAACACCAGTGATGCAGATAAATATATCAACACAATCAAAGAAAAAGGATACAAAAAGGAGGCAAAAGAGGATATCATTTCATATATAAGCCCTAACAGAATTGGTGACTACTGGCGTTACGTCCAGTTATTTTCCTCCGGAGTGTCAGGAAAGACAGATATAAGATTCTTCAATATAAAATAAATCATTACAAACCCTCTGGCAAAACCAATTCCAGGTAATGGTCCTTATGCCTGATTTGACTTATGAAGTCTTCATGAAAAGGCAATAAGGTTCGTGTCCCGTCTTCAAACTCCAACTCCAGACAGGGATTTCCGGGATAATCAAAAAAACCGGAAACAGTACCTTTCAATGTTTGTTTTGCCGGGGTTGCGGCAATGAACGAATACCCCACGATACCTGATCCGCTGTCCGGGGTTTGTTCATCTTGCATTTTCAAGCAGATCGTTTGTCCCACCCATTCTTCAGCCAGCCGTTCATTCAAATAATTTTCAAAACAAACGATCGCCTTGTCGTTGCCTTTGAATTGGAGCCGGGTGAAATAAAAAGGAACCGGTATGCCATCCACCAGGATGAATACCGGTTCTTCTTTGTTCAGTTGTTCAATAATGTTTTGGGGAACGTTGGGATGGATTTTTAAGAGCAATTCACCTCCCTTTCCGAAGGTTTTCCTCACCGTCGCCAGTGCCAGAAACCTTTCTTTTCCCATATCATTATTCGGTTGCAGCGTTATCCTCTTCTTCAGTTTCGGGAACGGCTGTTCCTTCAATTTCAGCGATGGTTTCTTCTGCTTTTGCAGCTGCCTGGGCTGCTGCTGCAGCCAGTCTGGCTGCCACTTCTTCGCGTTTTGCCAACAAGGCTGCGGCACGCTCTTTATTCACCTTGGCTTCAGCTTCCAGGCGTTTTTTCGTTTCTTCACGTGTCTCCTGCTCTAACAGGCCTTTCTTAGCTGCCACTTTGGCTTCTTTTTCCTGCATCCAGGCTTCCCACTTTGCATCTGCTTGTTCCTGTGTCAAAGCGCCTTTTGCTATACCTTCCTGAAGGTGTTTTTTCAGGAGAACTCCCTTGTAAGACAGAAGTCTGCGTGCGGTTAATGTAGGCTGTGCCCCTGTAGTGATCCAGTAAAGAGCTCTTTCCTGGTCCAAATTAATGGTTGCCGGATCTGTATTGGGATTATAAGTTCCCAGGGTTTCAATCAACCGGCCGTCGCGGGGTGCACGGGAATCTGCTACTACAATGTGAAAATAAGCGTGATTCTTTTTGCCATGGCGGGCAAGACGAATTTTTACTGCCATAAATCTTTGTTTAAGTTACTAAATCATGTTAACTTCCTTATCTTCCCGAGAAAAGGTCCGCAAAGATATGTGTTTTTAAGTGTTCTGCAAAATTTTTATCAGAAACGCGTATTTCTGCCGCTTCTCCCCGCGCGGTTACTGTTGGAGCGGGCGGCGGGATACTGCCGGTTCCTTCCGTTATTTCCGGGTAACGTTTCGTAAATTTTTTGCTGTTCCGGCGTCAGAAGGGCCTTTACCTGGTCACGATGTGCATCCCTGGCGTTGAGCATTTTTTGACGGATATCTGTCTTTATGCTTTCGTCCCTGGTGGAACGGCGGCTGTTCCGTAACAGATCGATCTCCGCTTTATGGGCATTTTCGAGTGCCGTGATTTTCTGTATCTGATCCTGTGTCAGATCCGGAATTTCATTGATGCAAGACTGGTAGTTGTTGTTGTAGGCAACATTTCTGTTCCCTCTTCCTCTTTGTGCATACATAGTCAGTGATGTAAGCAACATCAGTGATGTGATTAAAATGGTTGTTGTTTTCATAGCTTCAATTATTTAATGGTTTGTTTGCCTGTAAGACACCAACAACCCATAAAAACTTGCGAAAGTGACCAAAAAACATCAACAGGATTTCCTGTAACAATCCAAAAGCTTCTTTTGCAGATTTTGTCTTGCCCTGAACAACAGAGATTCAACGGAAGAAACAGACAATTTCATTACTTCGGCAATTTCCTTATAGGAAAGATCGTCGTATTTACTCAACACAAAAGCTTTTTTCTGCTTGGCAGGAAGAGAATCTATTGCCTGTTCCAGTATCTTTTTCTTCTCTTTATTCTGCAGGACCTCTTCCGGCCCGTCGGTTCCATGAGTAGCCAATGCATCATTTGGTGGGGTTCCGGATAATGATAAAGCCCTGTGTTTTCGGTTATCTCTTATAAAATTCAACGATTTGTTTAATGCGATCCTGTACAACCAGGTGGAAATTTTCGCATCCGCCCGGAACTTTCCCATGGACCGGAATACTTCAATAAAAACTTCCTGGGTAACATCATCGGCGTCCCCGGAGTTGTGCAATACACCCATACAGGTGCGGAACACCATCTGCCGGTACTCCTCCACCAGTTCCCTGAACGCATTTTCATCGCCCTGAATTAATCTGTCTGTGATATTTGTGTCCAATGTTCTCTAAAAAACAATATATTTGACACGTTAATCGGAAAATACTTGTGCCGAACGCAAGTTTTTCCGTTAGTATGTGTCAAACATACAAAATATAAGAAAATGAACTGCAAGTCAACGGAAAAGAAATTGATCTTCTTTATTGAAAACTCCCTCAACCCGGAGGAAACCGTTGTTGTTGCCGCTCACCTGGAACAATGTCCGGATTGCCGGGCTAAGCTGGAGTATCTAAAAGAAATATTGGCTCAAGCCGAAATCGAAAAAATCATTGAGAATAAACCCTTCTTATTTACTCGTATTCAAGGCCGTTTAGCAAATGCAGAAACACACAAAACCAAAAGGATTTTGCGACCGTTGGCAATTGCCATTGCTTTGGTCATTGGCATATTCTCGGGCATTTTGCTGGGACAATTCACTATGACCCCGAACACGACAGATCAGGAGCGTGAAGTCGCATATCTGTTTCAGGACCAGGAAATTGAAAATATTGAATCCCTGCTTCTTGAAGACGACTTTTAAAAACCATCGTTATGGGTAAATATTCAAAAACAATCTTGATCGTCCTGGCGGTTTTTCTGCTAGGGATCAATATTGCCGTCATAATAACATACAGGACCCATCTGAAAAATGATGAAGAAGCACTGGCACAGATAGAAGATATCCCTGCCCGGCAATTTGGGAATTTCATTGCACAGGAGCTGGATCTGGATGCTTCCCAACAAGAACAATTCAGGGATTTCCGCCGTGTGTACAACCGTTCTGCAAACAGGACCCTGATGGCCATGAACAGCGTTAGAAGCCGGATGGCCCGGGAATTGAGGTTCGTGGATCCGGACAGGGATCAACTGGATCAACTTGCCGGAGAACTCGGCGAAATGCACAAAACATTAAAGATTCTGACATTCGATTATTATTGCAATATGCAAAGTGTTCTAAGGCCGGAACAGCAGGAAAAACTGTCAGTTTTATTCCAGTCTATGCTTTCTGCCCCGGTTCACGGATCAGGTCGTAATCCGCGCGGTGAAAGATCAAAAAGACAATTTTAACCTCAGGTAAATATTCCGTCCGGGTTCTACGCTTATGTCTCCGCGGTTGGTGGACAGGTGGTTGGTGTAGCGGTTGTTGGTGATGTTGTCAATCCCTGCAAAAAACTGAAATCCAACAGGTCCCAGGTACATTGTTTTTGTATTCAATGCGGCATCTAACCGGTAATATCCCGGTGTTTCCTTTTCTCCTTCAGCAATTTTATCCTGACGAGCGGCTCCAAAGACGGAAAACTCCAAAGAGCCCAGACCGGAATTGGTATACCGTAAACCCAAACGCCCATTTAACGGCGGAATGAGCGGAAGGTTACCGTCTGTTTCCAGGGCCATACCACGAACATAGGCTCCCGAACCGAACAATACAAAATCAGTACTGAAATTGTAGGCAAATTTCATATCAAACCCATACAATAATGCTTTTCTCACATTGGCATTGATCAGGGCCGGAATTGTTTCTTCTTCGGAATCGGACGTAAGCCTGTAAACAAATTCTCCGGGCTTTTCCACAATCATATTGTTGATCCTGTTTACAAAAACGTCGGCCTGCAGATTGAACCTTGATTTCCATACTCTCAGTCCCAGGTCGGCCGAATAGGATTTTTCAGGTTCCAGTGACGGATCTCCCAGCCGGACAAAATTTCCAAGGTCAATGTATTTGAAACGTTCTTCGAGTGACGGAGCCCTGAAAGCCCTGGCCAGATTCAACGAAAGATCAACATCTTTAACAAGCCGGTATAGCAAACCGGCATTGGCACTCCAGGACATACTTTTTTCTTTTCCCGCCGGGAAAGTGATCCGTTGCGCGGGCGGATTATCGTTCCGATCCCCGTTGATACTGATATAATCCACGTCTACACCCTGTTCGTTTTTGATCAGGATACCGTCAAACCGGCCTCCCAGGATTAAGGTCAGCTTGTCATCCAGGAAACGCGTTTCATTCTGAAAAAACAAACCGGCACTGCTGAAACTCGATTCGGGAATTGGAGTTTCACCCCGGATAATGTTGTTGGTCTTCAGGATATCACCGGCAGGGTTCAAAACCTCTACCGTGATGTGTTTTTCCCTTCCAGTGGTGAGTTTACGACCCCAAACATCCACTCCGGCTATCAACACATTGTTGGCTGTCAGATCCCATGTACTTTGGAGCTGGACGCCATTTGTCAGATGTTTTCCGAAAGGGTAAAACACCTCCGGAGTCGTACGTTGAATGTTCCCGTTGGGTAGTGTCGCATTGGTCACCGTATTGGGCTCCAGCGATACATCCCTGACTATGTACTGGGTAAAATATTTGAGTTCCAGTGCAGAGAGTTTTTCTGTAATACCGGTTATGGAATAACTGGCAGAAAGTAAATGGCGTCCTATGTCGGTATAAGTTGCCGTAGACGGACCGGGGAAAGCACTTCCTCCGGGGATCCCGACATCTTTTGACCAGTTTCTCTGGTATTGGATCCTGAATAAATGATTGGCGAAAGGTTTTACGCCAAATTTTGCCGAGATGTTGTCCGTGGTATAATGGCTGTTGGGCAGTATACCGTCAGGAGTGCGCAAATCGCCTGCTTTGGCATACGTTCCGCCGAGAGTTAAATACCATTTTTTGGAACCTGCGCTGATTGATGCATGATTGGAAAACAATCTGTTTACCGATGCAAAACCGGATACAACATCTCCCTTCACATAAGGTTTTGTAGCGAAATGGCCTTTTTTGGTAATAATATTCACTATACCGCCCATGGCTCCTGTTCCGTAAAGGGAAGATTGCGCCCCTTTTATAATTTCCACATGATCAATATCGTTTACATCTATCATACTGAATGAAGCGGTCAGGTCAGTAGCTGTTTCCACCCGATTCCCGTCAACAAGAATTACAAGCCTGTCTTCTCCGAATCCCCGTATATTTATATTGGTAGCCCAGACTCCGTCGCCTCCCCTTGATACACCCGGTTCATCTTCCAGCACATTGGACAGGGTAAGAGCCGAGCGTTTCAGGTACTGGGTGGAATCCACAACAGCCATGGATACGGGCAGATCTTTAATTCGCCTGTCAATACGCAGGCTGGTAACGACAATTTCTCCCAGATCTACCGGAACAGGAATCGTATCGTTTTGATTTTGACTGTAACCCGATGACAGAGAGACCATCAACAAAAAGACTGTGGCAAGGGTAATGGGAAATTTCTTCATTCTATATATTCTTTAAAAGTACCGACTTTACCTGTATCCCTTTCAAACGGCCTAAACTGCCGGTCAGGGATCCAATCTGATCTGTGGTACCTTCAAGAATAAGGGAAATAAGACTTTTGCCATTACTTCGCGGAAGACCCTGTCTTCCCAGAATAATGTCAGCATGCTGCGAGAGTATGTCGTTCAATAAGGCGACATGCTCATGGCTGTTGATCTGAATGATTACGGTTCCTACTCTCTTTTCCATCAGAATACCTCCGGATTAGATTTTTTGATTCGTGCCTTCCTTGACCGGGACAATCCCTTCATCTCAGTATGGACACGATGATAATTATTTGACGACAAAGATAAAACATTTTAACCCGGCTGCAATAAATTGTTCTATTTTTGTTAAAAATTACGATCATGCGCGTTTTATACGTTTTTTGTATACTGTCTGTAATCTTGCTGGGAAATTGCACCAACAGGACCGGCAGGAATGATCAGAAAACAGTAGTGACCATAGCCACACTTAAAGGACCCTCAGCCATGGGAATGATAAAACTTATTGACAGCCTTGATCGTGTTGAAGAACCGGGTATTAAGGTCCAGATAGTTAATGAGCCCATACAGGTCCGGAAAATGATGCTTGACGGGAAGGCGGACTTTGCTGTACTTCCAACGACCATGGCCGCCATAACGTATAACAAAGGACTGGAATACAAGCTGGTTGCCATTCCGGTATGGGGAACTCTCTTTTTATTCGGCAAGGACAGCACCATTACCCGCTGGGAAGATCTCCGCCATAAAAAAGTCCACGTTATGGCACGGGGAATGACTCCGGACGTTCTTTTTCAGTATTTGCTGGAAAAGAACGGCCTCGATCCTCAACAGGATATCACACTGGATTACAGTTTTCCCACCCATATAGACCTGGCCAATGCCGTTGCCGCGGGCAGGGCGGAACTCGGCGTTATTTCCGAACCTTTGGTCAGTGTGGTTATCCAAAAGAACAAACAGGTACGTGCAATTTTTGATCTGAACAGGGAATGGGAAAAGATACAGGGATCCCCTGTTGCCCAGACAGCTCTGTTGGTAAAGGACGGCATTATTGAAAAAAATCCCCGCCTGGTGGAATCGGTATTGGACGCTTATGAAAGATCTTCCCGTTGGGTCAATGAAAATCCGGACAGTGCCGCTGTTTTAATTGCCCGCTACGAAATTCTTCCCAATGCAGAAGTGGCCCTGCAAGCCATTCCCGGATCGGGACTGCATTTTGTCAGGGCCAGGAAGATACGTTCTCAGATAACGGACTATCTGCAAGTTTTTTATGATATGAATCCTCAGATAATCGGAGACAAATTGCCAGATGAAACGTTTTATTACTAAAAAAAGGATCCTAAATATTGCATCCGTGCTTTTTTTGCTGGTTGTCTGGAAAATCCTGGCACTTTATTTCCATTCTGCCTTTATCATACCGCACCCGGAAGATACTTTTGTGACGGTATTGCAGTTGTTCACAGACAAGGATTTTCTGGTTGTGGCCGGGAGTACGGTTCTTAGAGGAATGGTCGGTTTTGTGATCTCTTTCTTTTTAGGGCTTGCTGTTGGAATCATAGCCGGAATCAGCCCGGGGTTCAATGCTTTTATTACTCCGTTGCTGGTAACGGTTCGTTCGGTTCCTGTCATCTCTCTCATACTTCTGGCCCTGATCTGGTTTGATCCCGGAACCGTACCGGTTTTTATAGCATTCCTTACCATGTTTCCTTTTATTTGCACCAATGTATCTGACGGGATCAAAAGCGTTGATCCGGGCTTGGTAGAAATGGCGGTATTTTATAAAGTAAACAAACGCCGGATCATTACCGGTGTATACCTGCCTGCCATCGTCCCGTTTATCATCAGCGGGGCATCCAGTGCCATGGGAATAGGATGGCGGGCTATCATTATTGGGGAAGTACTCAGCCAGCCTGTTTACGGAATCGGGACAAAGATGCAGGTTGCACAAACGTTTTTGAATGTAGATGCTGTAATTGCCTGGACATTGATTGCTATTTTGATAAGCTTTGTTTTTGAAAAAACCATACGGTGGGGAGAACGAAAAATTGAAACATGGAGGGTGGCATCATGAGTCTGCTGATACGTAATCTTAACAAATCGTTCAAAGATGTGGTTGTGCTTCGGGATTTTGAGGTTACTTTTCCCGAAGGCACCATTACCTGTATGCTGGGGCCTTCGGGTTGCGGAAAAACTACTTTGTTGAATATTATAGGCAATTTAATACCTCCGGATTCAGGAGAATTGATTGGTTTTGAAAACAAGATGCTTTCCTATGTCTTCCAGGATCCCCGTTTGTTGCCCTGGAAAACGGTCAGGGGGAATATTGAATTTGTCTTGAGCAGGGATATCCCGTCAGATGAACGTGAAAAGCATACGGAACAACTTATCAAACAGGTGGAACTGGAAGGATTTGCAAGTTTTTATCCCGCTCAGTTAAGCGGCGGGATGCGTCAGCGCGTTTCCATTGCCCGCGCCTTTGCATGTCCTTCGGATATCATCCTGATGGATGAGCCTTTAAAGGGACTGGATGCCGGATTGAAAAAGAATCTTATCCTATGGTTTCTGAAACTCTGGAAGACCGACAGGCGTACTGTCATTTTCGTAACTCACGATGTGGATGAAGCGCTCCTGCTAAGTGACCGGGTAATTGTTCTAAGCCAGCCTCCTACCCGGATCCTGACTCATATGAATATTGAACAACCGGCAGAAGAACGCGACCCGGGTTCAGATCATTTGTTGAAAATCAAGCGGGAATTGTTACAGGCTGTTACAGTCCGTTAAACTGCAGTAAAAGCAGGCCAATAATCAAGCCCACTCCCATATTGATCAGTTTTACCTTCACAAAATCTTTTTTTGACTCGGCAAAAAGCGGCAGCATGCCGTGACCGTCCTGCACAATGCTGTTGGCGAGCAAAATGCTGAAAGGCAAAAGACCCTGGGAGAACAGGGTGACAAAGATCATTTGAGGCCCCGAGTCCGGGATCAGTCCAATCAACATGGCAAACAGCAAAACAAGGTATATGTTGTTTTGCATAAGGTCGGTTAAGGTCAGACTGGACTGTACAAAATACAACAGTATGAAAGCGCCCCAGGTCCACAGGAAAATACGCAATAAATGTTTTTTCAATACGTGTCCGTAAAGATGCTCTTTTAAAAAATGTTCCGGCACGGTCAGAAAGACAAACAACAAAAAGGAAAGTCCTGCCAGCAGGGTGATCCTCACCCAGTTCCATTCTTCCGGACCAATAACACCAAAAGCAAACAACACAATCAGCAATACCGTGGAAAGCAGCATTACAGCACGTTCAAACGTAATGTTTCTTAACTGGGGAAGAATAATCTTTGTATTGAAACAACGGCAATAATCTTTTTCATGTATGATAAAACCGTGGGGAGACAATGTGTCTTTCTTTTTCGTGATCAAATGTACTATCCATCCGGCTCCTATGGCCAGGATGAACAATACTCCGTTTAAGAGAAGAGCTTTACCGGGAAATAGTGCAAACATGACAAAAGCACTATCCCCGGATGTGGCTATCATTACCGCAACAAGTCCGGCCAATCCTATCATCCGGTGCGTATATAATGAAACCACAGTAAAAGCGCCCAGACAACCCGGGGTTATCCCAAGCAGTGCGGCAACTACAATTTGCAAAAACGGGGAATCTTTGAGTTTTTCGGCCCAATAATTCTTAGTCTGTACATTGATATATTCAATGACAACCATCATCAACAGTACAAAGACTGTGATTAGAAGGGATTCCCTGAGGGTAGATATCAGGATGTCATACATAACCTATTATTGTTTGTGAAAAAGACCGTAAAAAGTAAACTGTTTTCTTTTTCCGGAATGGAGGGTCAAATAACGGAACAGGTCGTCGGGGGAAAAAATATCGCGGTTGACTGTTTGTGTCCTGTCAGTAATATTTATCCCGACATCCTTCAGGGTATGATATAGAAGTTCCGAACAATAAATGGTTTGTGGATCTTCCGTGATCCAGTCATAATCGTAATCCCGTCCTGTGTAGGCCAGCGCACTTTTTATAAACTTTTCTATATGACGGGACTCCTCGTTGAAAGAAAAAGCAGCAAAATGTGTAAGATATGATTTCTCTTTCATGTTGGACAGTACCTGTATTGGATGAACACGAACCCCCTCTGAATAACTGTCCAATACATATACATCTGTTTGGTTCATGAGCGTATCAAGAGATTTATAAAGACTGCCTGTTGTCTTGATCTGCCGGGCTATCTGTTCTTTGGTTCCCAAAAAGATACCGGTATGTTTCCATTCGCCGGGAATGAATTCGCTTAAAGGATAGTTGCGTGTTTGTGTAAAGAAAATACTGCCGGCAGGCAGGTCCCTCACTATAGTTTTCAATTCTGACAAAGAAATATCTGTATTTTTTTCGTTTTCCTCACTGTCAGAAAAGGTTAATTGTGACATTTTTATCTGTCCCGCCCATTTAATAAGCGGTTTCTGGACCAACATCCTGATATTGTCTACTAACCTGATCTTTCCCGGATACAATGATGAATAAACGATAGCCAGCACAAACAGGATTGCCAGTAACCATAACAGTCTCTTGAATGTTTTCATTTTCAGAAGATCGACAGGTTTTCTGTTGTAAAGATAATCTAAGCTCTTTTACCGACAAAAAAAACCTCTCTGACATGAAAAAACCGCGTTCTGCCGGTTTTGATTGCAAAGTGCATTCCTGCCGGATACATTTGCCGTAAATAAAAAATGTATGATTATGATACTACAACAAAGATCCGTATTTATAATTACAACCATCGTATTTATTCTGGCAGGTTATACGGCTAATGCTCAAGGGACACCATGGACCCTGGAAAGGTGTATTGAATACGCCAGACAGAATAACATCCAGATCAAAAGTCAGAAAATAACTAAAGAACTTTCCGACGTTGACCTGGAACAAACAAAGGCACAGCGGTTTCCCACACTTAATTTTTCATCAAACTTCGGGGTTTCTTTTCAAAACACAACCACGTACAATGACTTCATGGAAAAAACAGACGCGGCGGCCTATTCAGATAATTACGGACTCAATACCGGTGTAACGTTATACTCCGGTGGCAAACTGAACAAAACCAT
>ERZ795053.1355-NODE-1355-length-31043-cov-5.666645_pt1 | contig 31043 bp, 28 predicted proteins | sample MGYA00375137_ERZ795053 | MGnify/ENA primary metagenome ERZ795053 (study PRJEB30182, sample SAMN05720284) | activated sludge metagenome | isolation source: Anaerobic digester | place: Hong Kong | collected 2014-12-17 ...
TATATTATTTGCCAAGCCGTATAATACGCCGTAATTAACTTCGTTTCCGAACAGCATCTTACATAGCCCCACGATATATTCCGTGGTTTTGAAACAAGGATATCCCAGATATAGCTGCTCGTCGGCTCGAGGCTTATATTCGTCCGTACATACATTAATTATTTTTTCGCTTGCTTCAACACCTGTGCGAGTTTGTATTTCTTTTAGTACGACAACGGTTTCGGTAATAAATTCGTTGCGTTGATCCTCGGTGATATCTTTGTCAAAATAATAGGTTACGCCTTCGTATTGTGTACTATAACCGCCGTTGTAATTGAACAGTTTATAACCGTACGGTTCGGTAAAACGAATGCTGGTCTCTTCAGTATACTCAAGCTTTAATTGACGCTGAGTAACGCATCCGCATAGAGCAAACGCGGCAAAGCACAAAACGAGTATAAAAGCTAATAATTTTTTAATTTTCATTTATTTTCTCCGTAATAAATTTAGCGAGCTATGTTCCTCTCGATATTTATATTGTTAATATAAATTATAATTGCAATTCGGCAGAAGTCAATAGAAAATGATAATTTATTTATACAGTTGATATAATTAAAATCATATAATTACAGACATAGAGTATTTAACCTAAATATCAGTAACGAAAAACTGCATTAAAAAAAATATAAGATTGGGTAAAAAACCTAATCTTTTATTGTAAGCTATGATGATAATTTTTTTGCGCAAATAAGATATGGTAAAAATAATTGGATTGAATTCAAGTAAAATTAAACTGATTTGCTTAAAAAATTTAACGGAAAAAATAATAAATCACAGCCATACAGCAGGCTATGTAATCTTTTTCTTGTCGGTCGACCAGATTAAAGGGATACTCCGTCGCTTTTCCGCGGACACAATATTCGCGCGAACCCAAAAGCTTGATTTCAGGCTTTGTTTTGGCAAGCAATTTTTCGCTTATTCCTTCGGCATCGGAGTAATATTCTTCCCTTTCGGTTTTACTTCTTACGCCAAGGTCAATAATAACGTCGGCTTCGGACAAAGAGTGTTCGATTTTTTTGAAAGTCAGCATTTCGGGAAAATAAAAGCTGTTTTTATCATACGGGAAAAACGGGAAAACGTTGGCTTTGTATAGATTTAAAAAATAGATTAGCTCGCTAACGTAAGATTTTTTTTCATAGCCAAGCATACTAATGTTTATTTTTTCCAAAGTGTCAAAGCAAAAAAGCAGAGTCGCGAGCGTGGATAACGCTTCGATAGGATTAGTCGTTTCGGTACCTAAATTGAGTACGGGGCACTCGCAAACTTCGTCTACGCGTTTTAATGTCGCCTCGTGTTTTGTTTTTACCGCAATAATACTCGCGCCGTAGTTAGCGTATTTTCTCGCCGCGTTTAATATATCGCCGTAATTTTCCGCAACGATGACTGTTCCGCCCAAATATTGAAAAGCCAGCGAAATCGCCGTAAAATCATATTTTTCGTCGGACATGCAAATCATAGACCGCCCGAGCATCTGCGGTCCTTTTTTGTTTTTCGCCTGCGCGATATGTTTCATATCTTTCGCAAGGTCAAGCAAAATTTTTATTTGGCTTACGCTAAGCTGGTTTAGAGTTAAAAAACTTTTCATATACGCTCGTTTTCAATTATCTTTAATATTTTTTGGAAATAATCGGGCAATTCCGATTGAAATTCCAATACTTTTCCGCTTTCGGGGTCGGTAAAAGAGATTTCTTTTGAATGTAGCAGCTGCCCCGCCAGATTGAATCTTTGGTTTTTAAATCCGTATGTTTTGTCCCCCACGACGGGGTGTCCGATATATTTGGTATGCACTCTTATCTGGTGGGTGCGTCCCGTCTGCAACTGAAATTTCACCAAAGTGTTTTTAGCGTATCTGGTTAAAACGGTATATTCCGTTACTGCCGTTTTTCCTTGCGGGTCGACCGCCATTTTTTTGCGGTCGGTAGCGCTTCGCCCGATAGGCTTGTCTATAATACCGCTGTCTTCCTTGATAACGCCTTCCACAAGAGCGTAATAAATACGCTTGCATTCTTTTGACTGTATTTGTGCGGCAAGGTTACGGTGTGCAATATCGTTTTTTGCTACAAGCATAAGCCCCGACGTTTCTTTATCGAGCCTGTGCACAATACCGGGTCGCAGTTCTCCGTTAATTCCGCTAAGGTCATTAAGGTGATATAGCAAAGCGTTTACCAGAGTATCGGTATAAACCCCGTTGGCAGGGTGAACTGTAAGTCCCCTTTGCTTATTTATGACGGCAAGCATACTGTTTTGAAAAACGATATCCAGCGGAATATTTTGCGGTAAAATTTCTACGGATTTTAATTCAGGACAGTCAATAATGACAACGTCGCCGTTTTTTACCGTTTTTGAAGGTTTTTCCGCCATTTCGCCGTTAAGTTTCACCGCGCCGTTTTCGATGAGTTTTTGAGCTTTTGAGCGTGAAAAATTTTCCACGCCGTCGCTTATTGCAACGTCAAGACGTTCGTTTTCACTCTCTTCGTCGATGTTAAGTTTTATCGTTTTCGCTTTGTCCATTTTCCTCTACTTTGAGTTTTTTATGAGTTTTTATTAATGCGTCGTCATCAAAAAATATCATTGCCAGTATCACGCAGGCGATACCGCACGTCAATAAACTGTCGGCGATATTAAAAACGGGAAACCAGCTTCCGACGGAAAGAAAATCTCTAACTCCGCCCGAGTAAAATTCCACTCCTCTGGTCAAACGGTCGATACCGTTTCCGATTGTTCCCGATATCGCAGCTGAAAAACCGATAATACCTATCACGCTTTTTTTGCGGCTAAAATAGAGTAGCGTTCCGAATAATGGCAGACCGATAAGAGTTATTATAAAGAAAAATATCGTTTTGCCCGAAAAAACGCTCCACGCTCCGCCGAAATTTTCCGCCCACACAAAACCCACGTCGGAAAAAATATAAATAGGCAAAGCCGCTTTTATGCTTTCAAAGTAAATTTTTGAGACTTGATCGAGAATAATACCGCCTATAATGATGGAAAAAATCACAACAAGCAATTTTTTAGTTGACCACTTGTTCATTTAACGTAATTCCTTTTGCCAAATATTTTTTCGCCGATACGTATCATATTCGCGCCGCATTTTAACGCAAGACGGTAGTCGGCTGACATGCCCATAGAAAGATATTTAAAATCGATTTTTTGATAATCTTTTTTGCATTTATTATAAAGCTCGTTCATTCCGTTATACATTTTTTCTTCCGCGCCGATAGGCATAACCGTCATAAGACCGTTGATTTTAACGTGCGGAAGCGCCGTAATCGCGTCGATAAGCTCGTAAAGATTTTCGGGCAAAACGCCGCTTTTTTGCGGCTCTCTGCCGTAATTTACTTCTAATAGTATCGGCATTATTATATCGCGTTTCGCGCATTGTTTTTCGATTTCTTTCGCCAAACTTACGCTGTCAACAGACTGAATAAGAGTGACTTTATCAACAATGTATTTTACCTTATTGCTCTGCAATACGCCGATAAACTGCCATTTTAAAGGCGAGTTAGGCTCATATTTTTCTATTAACTCCTGCACCCTGTTTTCGCCTACGGTATCGATGCCGTATTCGAGCAGTTTGTTAATCGTTTCGATAGTTTGCATTTTGCTGGCGGCGACAATCGTAACGTTTCTGTCCCCTGCCAAAACTTTAATATCGGATTTTAAAGACTCTATTTCCTCTTTCATATACGTCATTTTAGCACACTTTATGCCGACAGTCAAAATTAAGTAAATATTTTTTAACAAATTAAAAACAAAAAGCAAAATTTAGAGATAACTTAATTTTAATAAAATCTTGACTGTTTGTATATATAATGTTAAAATTAATTTGATTTAAAGCATTTATTAAATATAAGATAATCTATCTATATTATTTATAAAAATACCTAGAAGATGAGGAGTTTTTATGATACACGTAGAGCTAAAGAAAAAAATAGTTTTATGGAAAGAATACCTAGCTAATTTTGATTATATTATCAAAAATATAATTAGCAACAGTAGTATTATAATTGATTTTGTTAATAAACTAGAATTTAAAGATTGCGAAAGAATCATTGAAAATATTAAAAATAGTGATACAGATAATCTAATAAGTGAATTCAAAAATAATTTATCTGAAATTGAAGAATTAGATTCCTCTAATGAGATTTTATCTGAATCTTTTAAAACTCTGATCGCAAATGAATTTATGAATTTTGATTTTACTCAATTTGCTTTTTTTCAAAAAACTATTACAGATTTAATCACAAAGTTAATCGAAGGACTTAATAAAACTCCACAAGTATATGATTCACAAAATAAAATATACTTACAAAGCTTCTTGGTAAAATACGACTCAACTATAAATATAATTGCCCAGAAAAGTGCTAGTTTTGAAATATTTATAAAACTGAGAAATATTCAAAATAACATAGTAATGATTGGCGCTAACGGATCTGGCAAAAGTACATTTTCAAGAAATTTAAAAACGATATACTCAAAACAAATTACTGTTATCCCTTCACAACAATTATTATATTATAAAGTATCTAATTATTTGCAGCCAAATATTGATTATATAAATAGAATTCTTATGTATCAAAAAAAAGATAAACTTGGAAATAAAGATGACATAAAAACAGATACTCAAGATGATTTTACGAATCTTATATTAGCTATAAAAAAAGATGAAGAAGATATAGCAAGAGCTTCATATAAATCTAAAAAATGGGAAAAAGAATCCATACTAGAAAAAATTCAAAAAATATGGAATACATTAATTAATAATAAAACAATAGAATTTGATAATTTTAATGTAAATATACGCAATCAAGATGGTTCATTATATAGCATCAATTCCCTAAGTGATGGGGAAAAAGCAATCATATATTATGCCGGTCATATATTTTTTGCTGAGCAAAATGCGTTTATAATAATAGATGAGCCCGAAAATCATATGCACACTGCATTGTGTGATAAATTATGGAACGCATTGGAAAGTGAAAGATCAGATTGTATATTTATATATCTTACTCACAATTTGGATTTTGCAGTTTCGCGTAATAATAAAACTATCATATGGAATAAATCTTATACACCTCCAAAACACTGGGACTTTGAAGAATTACCTCAAGATGAAGCGATTCCCGAAAGATTGATGATTGAAATAGTAGGTTCAAGAAAAAATATAATTTTTTGCGAAGGGGAAAATAAATCCAGTTTGGACTTTAAATTATATAACACTCTATTTGAAAATTATACAATTATACCTATGCGTACCCGTGATGATGTAATTAAAAGCGTAACTGCTTATAATACTAACCCCATATTTTGCTATAAGGCTATAGGAATTGTTGACAAGGATAATTACAGTGATTCAAATGCTTTGCAAAAGAAAAATATATTTGTGATACCAGTAAATGAAGTGGAAAATATTTTATGTGATGAAGAATTACTTAAAAAAATAATTGAATATTTCTGTTCTACGTGTACTTTAACTGAATTCCAAAAAAAATTTTTCAAGGAAATATAAAATAAGATAAATGATTTAGCCGCAGAATACGTGACAGATTATATTAATGATAAAATACGCTCATCATTTATCTCAGACAGAAAAAACATACAGAAAATTAAAAGTGAATATAACTCATTATGTAATATAAATATTGATGCACTTTTTGATGAAAAAAAAGCCTTTTGGGAAGAAATACTTAAAGAAAAAAATTATGCCAAGGCACTAGCAAATTGTAACTTAAAAAAATGTTTGACGCAAGGATTGGGAAGCAAAATAGTGAACGATTTCGAAACTCGTGTACTTGAATATATAAATAGAACTCCTGAAATTAAAAATCTTATAATAGAGAAATATTTGTCAAATATTCCAAAAAATTAAAAAACCTTTTAATAAACAAAAACGGACGAAGCGTTTTCGTCCGTTTTTGTTTGGTCTGGGTGACAGGAATTGAACCTGCGACCTCTTGAACCCCATTCAAGCGCGCTACCAAGCTGCGCTACACCCAGTTACTTCAAATCGTATATATCTTCCACGCTCGCCGATTCAAAGACTTTTTTCTCGTTCTTTTGATTTACTGTAAGTAAATCGAGTTTTCTAAGTTTGCGTAAATACAAAAATCCGAATATTGAAAAACCTAAAAGCAGCACCCCGTAAATAACGTAAGCGGGCCAAGTTTGCCAAAAAATGTCGTTCGTCATATCTGCGCGAGCATTTATTATGATATCTTTAAAATCATCGTTTGTCAAGAAATTAGACAAAGTATCGGACACAATTTGCATATTTTCTTTCGCTTTAACTCCAAAGCTGTTCACACTTAATAAAGTATCGTTGGCTGTGTGCATATTCCAAAAATCCGCATCGGCAGTTTGGGTATATGAATCGTAGTTTTCGAACGTTCCTGAAAAAACGAACTCTGTCGGAATACCCGCTATGCGGAACACAGAATTGTCGCTTGCGTAACCCGTGTGGTAATACGGAATATCGGTAGAAGCGTAAATAATATTGAGGTCTTTTGAAAGCGGTTTCGCGTACGCTTTTTGAGAATAGCCGAAAGAATTTGCCAGTTCTACCAAACTATCGTTAAGAGCGGTAGCTTTGTCTTCGCCGAAAAAGTACAGATTGTCGCCGACGGCAACGCTGTCGATGTTTATCATAAGCAGCGTGCTTTGTCTTTCGGTCATACTCATATTGGTTACGAAATGAGAAGAGCCGTAAAAGCCCTCTTCTTCCGCGCCGAAAGCAACTAAAACAACGTCGTAATTCAAACTAAGGTCGGCTATTTTTTGCGCTATGTCAAGCAGCACCGCTACGCCGCTGCCGTTGTCGTTTGCGCCGTTACCGACGTTTACGCTGTCGTAATGAGCGCCGATAATAATCTGTCCAAGCGAATTTTGCGCAAACATTCTCGCCACTACATTTTGACTGTTAATGGTACCGCTGTCAATAGTAAAATTGAATTCCTGCCACTCGGTTTGATAACCCATTTCTATAAATTTATTTTTGATATATTCCGCGGCTAAAGTTTCCCCTTCGCTGCCGCTGACACGCTGCGGACACGCTGTAACAAAATCGTTTAAAAAATCGTACGCGGAATATTGGTCGGAGCTATCGGCAAAAACGGCCATAGGCGCAATCGATATTAAAATAACTATAAATAAACAAATGATTTTTTTCATACCAGCGAATACACTCCAATGACGATTTTGAATAACGAAAAAGCTAAAATCAGCGTGAAAATTAATTTGAAAAAGTTTGCCCGATTACCCTCGGGAACATAATGTTTGTCCACAAAAAAGTAAAACCCGAGCGACGCCGCAAGCAAAGCGACAAAGTCAAAAACAATAACCCCCCATCCGATAAGAACGGGCGCTATGTAATATACCAACGACAAAACGCCTACGATAAGATTTTTTAAAGCCACAAAAAGCAGTACGAATAAATATATCTCTCTCATGGGCAAATAGTAAATTCCCGACGCGCGCATAATCCATGTCGCCAAAAGTTTTATAATAAAAAGCGAAAGGAACGCCGATAGTATTCCTACTAAAAGAGTGAACCAATAAGTACCGTAAATATTTATACCGTAAACTAATGTGTCGCCCATCAACGCGGAAAACGACCGCAAATAAAGCCAACGTCCAAAGACATAGCAGATAACAAAAATTATTCTGGTAAGCCACATTGATAAAGAAAAATTCTTTTTTATAACGTCCATAAAGTTTCTCACAAATTTAATAATTTCAAAACGGTGAGCCTGAGCTGTTCGCCGTCTTTCCCCCAAGTTTTTTTGATATTGACTTCCGCTGTTTCAAAAAAAGCCAACGCGTTTTTTAATTTCAGCGGAGTGTATTTTGATAAAACCGAACGCGTTTTGGTAATAGCGTACTCTTTTATGTTAAGTTTATTCGCAATCTCGGCGTCGCTATCCGCGCTCACGCTTATATAATACATTCTTCTGTAAAAATTGTAAAGCAAAGCCAGTAAACCCGTCGCCTCTTCGCCGCTTTTTAACATTTGCTCGAGTGTTTCTAGCGCAGCGTCGCCCTTTTTTGCGGAAATATAAGTCGATAAATCAAAAATTTGATATTCGATATCTTTATGTACCAACGCGTTAACGTCGCCAATGGTAATATTGTTCGAGTAGGAAATAAGTTTTTCCGTTTCCGCGCTTATACGCGTCATATCGAATAAACAATACTCGATAAGCGTCTCCGCAGCGTCGTCGGCAATAGATTTATTGACCGAAATGAACTTTGATTTTACCCATTTTATAAGACTGTTTTTTTCAAGTTTTCCGCAGTCTATATTCAATATTTTTTCGCTTTTGAATAAATCGTTTTTTTGCGCGGTAATAAACGCCAAACAACAATATTCATTCGGATTAACGAAATATTTTTGCAGCCGTTCTCTTTCCGCCGAGTTAAAAGCGGCTTTAGCGGTATTTGAAAAATCCGCAATCACCATTTTTTTTACGCTTCCAAAAGGCAAACTTTCGCAAGCGTACAAAATGTCTTCAACTGAAGAATCGTCGGTGAAGCTGCTGATATTTATATCGGGTAAAACTATATTCAAATTTTCGCGGATAATCTCAACGGCTTTACCGCGCAGATAAGCGTCCTCGCCTTCGATTGAAACGACGGGGTAAAAGTTTTTTTGTATTTCGTTTTTTAAATTGATAAATTTTACATTCATACTTTTAATCAACCAAAATCATTTTATCAAAAACAAAGTAAAAAGTAAAGTTTCCTTCCCTATAAGCCGATTTTATTCCATAATTTTCGGAATAAACGGGCGAAATAATCTGCCCTTCAAAGCAATCCAACGCCGCAACAAAATGCGAATCTATATAAACCAAGTCGTAATTATATTTTTCGCTGCCAAAAACTGTGTCGTAAATTTGCTCTATGATTAAAATCTCTTTACCGTCCACGTCAAATAAATATCCGTCGAATCCTATCCCGCTGTGGCGGCTCAAAGTCAGGTTTTCTCCGATACTGTCGAATAGATAAGTTGCTGTTATTCCGTATTCGGTAAGTATATTTACCGCGTTAATATTGGGGAAATTATTAAATGTATAAACCGTGTCGGTTCCGCAACTAAGCGCGGTTTTCGTCAAAATTTCAACGTCAAAATTTTCGCCGTTTTCTATAACAAAATATACTTTATCGTGCTTGACTGTTTCCAAATATTCGCTTATTAAAGTAAACTCATAATTCTCTCGGAAAGAAGAAAAAACTATTACTTCTTCGTCTGACACGGCGATTATCGTCTTTTCGGGATAAAGGTCGTATATGGTAATCGAGGGTTGCCTTGACGTCGGCAAAGACCCCAAAAAAGCTAAAATAACGGTTAATAAAACTGAAACCGCGCCAGCAAAAAACTTTTTACTTTTACTTATGTTCAAATAAGGAGAAATCAAAAACAGTCCGATAAAAAGAGCGATCGCGCCGAAACCCAAACCGTTTATCTCTACGTTTGCGTAAGGAATTTTTGAGAAAAACGTGGTTATTTCCCTTAAAATACTAATGATTTTGTCTGGTAAATAAAGAATATAACTAAAAAACGGTATCGGTATTATACCAATTAAAAGCAAGACGAAAACAACGGAAACGACAGGTATAATAATGGTGTTTGAAATAACGCTAAGGACGAATACTTCGCCGTAAAAAGCTGCCAAAGCGGGTAAAACGCCTATTGTCGCGCCAAGAGTAACAAAAACGCAATCGGCGGCACGTTTCAAGATTTTTGGCAGTTTTGTGTAAAAAAGAGTTTTTGACAGCAAAGTTGTCAGCGTAGCTATGCCGTATACCGCCCCGAATGACATCAAAAAGCCCGCGTCAAAAATATAAAGAGGTTTGACAACAAGTATCACGATAGCCGACAATGACATTGCCGAAATCATATCCGCCCTGAAACCGAGCGTTTTCAATAATGACGCGGAAATAACCATAATTATCGCTCTTGTCGCGCTTGGCGGAAAGCCTATTATATAACCGTAAAAAAGCACCGATACGGTGACTAACAAAAACGAAATCTTTTTATCTAATTTTGCCTTGTAAACAAAAAACGCGAACAGTCCCGCTAAAAAGCCGACGTGCAGACCGCTGACGGCAAAAATATGCGCCGTACCTGATTTTCGAAAAGCTTCTTTGTCGTCCGCGCTCAAAAGCGACTTGTCGCCGAGCGTAAGAGCTGTGGCTATACCCGCGTTTTCTTCGGTCATATTTTGACGGAATACGTTTTTTATGTAAAGTTGAATTTTTTCCGTTAATCCAAGTTCTCCGCTTTCTACGGAAATAATCCCTATTTCGCTTGCCCTATATAAAACGCCGTTTTTATATGCGTACGTATCAACTCCGTCACGGAAAATATTTACGCCTTTTAGGTAGCAGTCAAAAGTCAGTACGCTGCCGTAATCAAGACCGATATCTTCGCCGCCGATAGTTTTCGAAACAAAAAGAAAAACTGTGCCGTCAAGTTTTTTGCCGTCGGCGTACGCGTTAGTCAGATATACCGACCAATAGCCTTCGTTTTCGATAGAATCCGCGCTAATAGTCCCAGTTACGGTAACATAACCGTCGTTATTAAACCTGTTGTCGTTATTAATTTTTGCGATATTTACAATGCCGCATCCGATAACAAAAAAAGCGGCGCATACTACGACCAGTTTCCACGCTTTTTTATAAAAAAACAGAGTTAAAATAACCGTAAGTAAAACAATAGAAACAGCGGAAATAAAAAGCGTGTATTCGGTTTTTATTATCGCGTAACCGCCCAGTATCCCTGCGGCTAGATATAATGCGCAGAATAATGCTGGACGCGCGTTGATAAGCCTTTTCATTTCCACTCCTATTTTAAATATCGACAAAAAACAAAAAAATTCGTCTTGTTAAATCTTAACATAAACGAATTTTCCGTTCAATACTATTTTAATTTTAAAAAATCTTATATCATATTTTTTGTAGCGACTATATCGACGCCAAGACCTAAAACGTCTTTTATTATTACGTCGCCTATTTTTACAGGTTTATCTACTACTATGTTTTTCAGTTGATCTAAAACGTCGAAAATTTTTGATTTCGGCACTTGTCCGCTTGTTTTGACAGACACAACGCCGCCTTGGCGCACTTTAACAAGCGACGTGACAGTACGCATCGGAAGCAAAAACTCTTGCTTGCCGTAAGCCAATCCGCGCGCGCAGGTGTTGCCTGTAACGACGACATCTTTGCCGTTTAGTTTTACTTCAAGTTGACAGCCCATAGGACAGTTTATACAAGTCATTTTCATTTCTCGTCAACCTCCAAGCTCACGCTTATATCCGACGTAATGTCGCTTTTATTTAAAACGACGTTTTCCATTTCGCCCGGCGCCATAATCATTCCCCGTTTTTCATAAAGCGTTTTTTCACCGCATTTGACAACCACTTTAGGTTTTTTGTAAACGTTATCTACTCTGTAAAAAATCTTTACTTCGCCACTACCTTTTACTATTTTTTGCGGCAGAGCGTATCCTATGCCTTTGCCTGGGATTACATTAACGGTCTCGCCTTTGGGTAATTCCCCTTTAATGTAGCGCGCGGCGCATTCGCCCGCCAAAATACTCTCGTTAGACACGTTATCTACAAGGTCGTGAACATGCAGAACGTTTCCGCAGGAAAAGATACCGTCCACGCTTGTCTGGCGAAAATCGTTTACTACCGCTCCGTTAGTCTTTGGATGAAATTCCATACCTATATCTCTGACAAGGTCGTTTTCGGGTATTAGTCCTACCGAAAGTAGCACCGTGTCGCACTCGACGTAGCGTTTTGTGCTTTCTATCGGACGCATCTTTTCGTCGACTTGCGCTACTACTACGCCCTCCACTCTTTGTTTGCCTTTTATCTCGGCAATCGTAGTGGAAAAATACAGCGGTATATTAAAGTCGTCAAGACATTGAACTATATTTCTTTTTAGTCCGCTCGAATACGGTAAAATCTCGCAGACCATCTGTACCTTTGCCCCTTCAAAAGTCATACGCCTAGCCATAATAAGACCAATGTCTCCGCTACCTAAGATAACCACCTTTCTGCCTACCATATAGCCTTCGATATTACTTAGCCTTTGCGCAAGTCCCGCCGTCCATACTCCCGCGGGTCTGTCGCCCGGTATAGCTATCGCTCCCGCTGTGCGCTCACGGCAGCCCATAGCCAAAATAACGGCTTTTGACTGTATTTCCAACAAGCCTTTTTCCGCGCTTATTACCGTCAGTTTTTTATTGGCGGTAATATCAATAACGAAAGCGTTGAGCATAACGTCAATTTTTAATTCGTTAACCTTTTGTACGAATCTGTCTGCGTATTCGGGTCCCGTTAATTCCGTTTTAAAGTAATGCAGACCAAAGCCGTTGTGGATACATTGATTAAGTATTCCGCCGAGTTTATTATCTCGCTCGATAATCAACACGTTTGCGCCGTTTTCTTTGGCGGAGACTGCCGCAGCCATTCCGGCGGGACCGCCGCCTATAACAACAACATCGTAGTTCATTTGGTCTCCTCCTTGATTTCGCAAACGACTATCTCGCTTCCTTTGCCTTTTTTGGTGATTTTAGTAAAAGGCACGCCGCATTCGCGGTTGATAATTTCCATTATTCGGGACGTGCAGAATCCGCCTTGACAGCGTCCCATACCCGCTCTTACGCGGCGTTTAACGGCGTCAAGCGACTTGGGTTTTAACGGACTGTTTAACGCGTCTAATATTTCGCCTTCGGTGACTTTTTCGCATCTGCAAACGATTTTTGAATACGCAGGATTAACGGCGATGAGCTTTTCCCACTCTTTTTTTGACATTTCCCTTGTAACAGGAGGAATATAACGAGGTATGAAATTTTCTTTTTTAACTAATTTTAAACCCGCCTTTGTCACAAGCTCTTCCGCGACGTGTTTTGCGATAGCGGGAGCGGACGAAAGACCTGGGGAGCAAATGCCCGCAACAGTAATGAGATTATCATCTTGTCTAATGATAAAATCGTTACCCGCAACGGCTCTTACGCCAGAAAAAACTCTTATAACGTTTCTGAAATTTACGTTTTTAATAATACGCGCGGTGTCTTGTTTTACGTAATTAAGTCCCTCGGCTTGCGTTGCGGTATCGTCGCCAAGTTTTACGTTTATCGCCGTAGGACCTACGATAACATTGCCGTCCGCCGACGGAGAAACCAAACAGCCTTTGCCTTTTTCATTCGGCAAGGGAAAACAAGTGTGATTGTATTTTTTGCGTTCGACCGTGTCGAGAACAAAATAATCGCCGCGTGTAAAAACGTAATCTATTTTCGGTCCGTTGCACATTTCGCTGATTTTATCCGCGCCGTAGCCTGCCGCGTTTATTAAAACTTTTGCGTCAAACTGACCTTTATTTGTGAAAACCGAATAACCGCTTTTATTTTTTTCGATTTTTGATATCTGGCATTCAAGCTCTATCTTTGCGCCGTTAACAGCCGCCTGTTCGGCAAGCGCAACCGTCATTTGATACGGCGAAACTACCGCAGCCGTAGGAGCGTATAGACCATATTCCACTTCGTCAGAGATATTAGGCTCTATTTCCAAAAGTTTTTTGCGGTCGAGTATTTCAAGCCCTTTTACGCCGTTTTTTTCGCCCCTTGCCAAAAGTTCTTTTAGCGTAACGAGTCCGTTGCGGTCGCCCAGCACAAGCGAACCTATGTTTTTGTATGGCACGCCAAGCTCACGGGCAAGGTCGGGGTACATACGGCTACCCAAAACGTTAAATATCGCTTTTTTCGTGTTCGGTTCGGCGTCGTAGCCCGCATGAACGATGCCGCTGTTGGCTTTTGACGCGCCGCAAGATACGTCTTCTTCTTTTTCCAGCAAAACGACGTCAAGTTTGTATTTTGTTAGTTCCCTCGCAATGGCGCAGCCTATTACGCCGCCGCCGATTATTAGTACGTCATACATATATATTTCACCTAACTATAAAATTCTAAGTAAATTATACCAAAGTAGATTTAATATGTAAACAGTTTAAATTGCTCTGGCTAGAAAAAACAAAACATGAATGAGATTTTAAGAAATTAAATTTTAAAGTATCTATTTGCTTTAATGAAAGACAAAATTTTGTTAGCGAGATTAAAGAAAAAATTTTAGTTAATCGTTCATTTTTTCAAGTTCAAGATCGGATTTATATTCGTGCCAAGAAATGATGAATGTTCTTATACAATCACTGCACGCATTTTTAAATGATAAATGGTTTAAAATTTTATTTTTTGAATTTGTTTTAGGAAATGATTCATCCCTTTCAATATCAGCAAGTAAATCTGCTTGTGGTGTTTCAGTTCCTTTGTATTTGTTTAGCCAAGTTATAAATTTCATAATTTTTTCTCCTTTAATTTTATTGTGAAAAGACCCATTATATAAAATCTATTAAATAATCCTCTCAATAAGTTTGTTTAAAAAAAATCCCGCCATAGCCGTCTTTTCGTTCGTTCAACCTGATTAAACTCAGGTGGGTAATTAGCCTTCTTTTTTTGTCTTCCACCGGAAAAAATTTCTCTAACTTTTTTGTAAAAGCCGTCGAGGCCTGACATATTAGAACGGACTTCGTTCCCCTTTCTTTATTGTGGTTGACACTATTACGAAAATAACGCACAAGGCAGGATACTTAATATTTTTATTTTTACCTTATCGCCGTAAAAATAATATAGCAGATAAAAAACAAAAAATCAAGAGTAAAAAATTGACAAATCTTATACGCTTACGCTCTGATTTAATTCTTCATTCAGTTTTTTATCTTTTTTGTGAAGCGTCGCGGTAACGACGAAAATAATCGCGGCAATCAGCTGCGCCGACGTTGAAAAGATAACCATTGTAATAATCGAAACGTCGTAAAGAATACCCGTTAACCAGCTTCCCAAAAACCATGAAACGCCGAAACAAAGCTGAAAAGCCCCGTAACCTTTTGAGCGGTTACTTTTGCTTGTTAATGTCGCTATCGCCGCTTTCATTATAGATTCCTGCGCGCCCATACCGATACCCCACATTATAACGCCGAACGCGAGCGCGGTCAGGCTGTTTGCGAAGAATATCAATATAGCGAAAGGCGCGGATAATAACGCCGAGATAACGAGAGTAACGAAACCGTATTTATCGTAAAGTATGCCGAAAAGCAAGGCGGAAAAAGCGTCCGCCAGCATCGCGCCCGAATAAAGCAGAGGCAGATAATTGGTTGCAACAAGAGTATTTGCGCTTTCATGAGCCGTAATCAACGGAAAATCTATAAATCCGAAAGCAAAAACGCAAACGGCAAAAAGATATACGATATACGTTCTTTTCAGACCGCCTTTTGAGTCAGCGGTTTCTTTTTCATAATTTTCGGGATGCGGGAATTTTCTTTTTGAGAAAAACAGCAGCAGCATGCACGCGATCGCGGGTATACCAAGAGCGGCAAAACAAATGGCAAACTGATTATGCTCCGTCATATCGGTAGTGAAAAGCATAATTAAAAATAACAAAGTAGGTCCTAAAAAAGCCCCTATTTGGTCGATAAATTCCAATATCGCAAAACTTTTGCCTTCGCCGTTTTCCCTTGCGGCGAATGAAATCATCGTGTCTTTGGCGGGTTTTTTAATCGCATTGCCTATTTTTCCGACAAGAAGCAATCCGCACGCAAGCACCCAGCCACCTTCGGGCACTAAGGCAAGGAAAGGAATAAAAAGCAAATCGATGGCGTAACCGATTAAGGTCATAGTCCAGTATTTTTTGGTTTTGTCAGCTAAATATCCCGTTAATAAGCGTAAGCCGTAACCCAAAAGTGCGCCCAGTCCCGAAACGAATCCTATGGCGGACGCGGACGCGCCCAATAACAGTAAATATGCGCCGCTTATGCTTGCCGCGCCTTCATGCGTCATATCCGATAAAAGGCTGACAATCCCCATTAAAAGAATAAAGATTGACGGTCCTATAAGTTTTTTATTTATTTTTTCTTTTAACATTTTTTGCCTTTCTAGCTTTTAGATTTAAATTAGTTCTATTTTTTATGCGAAAATTACAGCTTTGTGACCATAGATGTGCGGAAATCTATAAATCCCGATTCTTGATAAAGTTTCTTTGCTTTCGTATTGTCTATCAATACGTTTAAAAACATAAGATTGCAATCCCGCTCTAACGCTTCTTTTTTTGCCTGTTCGATGAGTTTTTTACCCATTCCCTGACTTCTGTATTGTTTCATAATGAATAAAGACTCTATCATAGCGATTTTATCCTTAAATTCTATTATAGACATACCTATCGGATTGCCGTCGTTAAAAACAAGATAGGACACAGCTTTTTCGCCTTTGATTATATCTTGCCAATACGGATCATCAATTTGCGGTTCGGGATGATGATAATCCGCAAGAAACTTCGGCAAAAACGGAATCATAGCGGTATCGAGATCTTTGTTAAATTTCATAACCGTAGCGAGATTTTTCTCGTCCGTTACTTTAATTATTTCCGTCATTCTCTTACTCTCCTTATTAAAAATAATTAAAAAGCATTATATCACGGAATAAAATATGATACAACTTTTTTGAAGTTGTTGAAAAAAATAAAACAACCGCAACAGTACAAAGTTACTTTGCTCTGTCGCGGTTTTTAGCATAATCTTTTTTAAATTAATCCTTTTTATTTTCTTGTGAGAAACTTTTTACAAAAATTAGGTTATCTCACTAACTTTTTTACCAAGTTCATAAGCCTGATTCATATATTTTGTATTTTTAATTTCGCCTTTTTCGTATACGCCTTTTGCGAAAATAACGCCTTTTTCCTTTGCGTTTTCCAAGCAAACAGCAAAGCCTCTAAAACACTCTAAAGTGCAGTTCATAACGGTGTCGGAATCTTCCGCAGCGGTCATTATGTAGTAAAATTCTTTTTTAGGAATATCCGTCCATCTTGCCACGCTTCGGTCGATAACCGCTTTCATTTGCGCGTCAATCGAATAAAAATAAACTGGGCTCGCCATTACGATAACGTCCGCCGCTTGCATTTTGTCAAGAATTTCAGACATATCGTCTTTTATAACGCATTGCCCATTGTGGTCTTTACAAAAGTAGCAAGCTTTGCAATATCCAATTTTTTTATCCGCTATAAATATTTTTTCTGTCGTGTTGCCGCTCTCTACCGCCCCGCGCATAAATTCGTCGCACAATACGTCTGAATTTCCGCCTTTTCTGGGACTTCCCGACAATATTAAAACTTTTTTAGCCATATCTCTTACTCCCTTTTTGCAATAATGTCATTATAGCATATAAAAGCAAAACTCCCGTAAAAAATTACGGAGCTTGCTATAAGTCGCATTGCGACGTGGTGCGAAGTTCGTCGGACTCGTAAGGAATGAGCGAAGCGAATGACAGAATAGCGAGCGTCACAAAAAGGTTTGAGGACGACTTCGGCGTAACAAAAAACCGCGAGCAGGCAAGCAAACAAAGTTTGCGAGCGGTGTCGCGGATTTAAATAAATGTTCCTTATTAAGTCCGACCAAAATCGAGCGTAGTCGAGATTTTGCGTTTGGTCGGAATAGCGGGCAAGCCGCCCTAAGAAGAAACGCCGAAGAAAAACTTTCTTCGGCGTGATAAACACGGGCGTGATTGCCCGCTGGTGCCAGTGGTCGGACTCGAACCGACACGGAGTTGCCCCCGAGGGATTTTAAGTCCCTTGCGTCTGCCATTTCGCCACACTGGCAAATATGAAAACCTGCCGCCTAAGTTTAGTAGCAACAGGTTTAAGGTTGGAGGCACCACCCGGAATCGGACCGGGGATAGAGGTTTTGCAGACCTTTGCCTTACCGCTTGGCTATGGTGCCACAAACTAGACAAAAAACGCTGATAAAAAATGGAGCGGGAGACGGGATTCGGACCCGCGACATTTGCCTTGGCAAGGCAACGCTCTACCACTGAGCCACTCCCGCGTATGATTTACCAGCGAGTTATAGTTTACCAAACATAGTATAAAAAATCAAGCGATTTTCAGTATGTTTTTTGGGTTTTTTATGGAAAAACGGGATATATTACAGGCTTTTTTTCGTCGATTGCTTATCTTATGACGGTATATTTTATATGTAGTTTTGTTTACGATTTTTTGTTACTCTATCGAGATAATATAGTAATACAAGGGCTGTCCGCCGTAAAGTAAAGTGACTTCGCAGTCGGGAAAAGCCTCTTGCGTCAGAGCGGAAAATTCGTTGGCTTCTTCTTCGGTAACGTCGCAGCCGTAATAAAGCGAAATAATCTCGTGTTCGGGCTTTTTCATCTTTTTAATCAGCTCGATAGTAACTTTATCAACATTTGCGCCTTTTGTTACTATATCGTGACTGTCTATACCGATAATATCGCCTTTACCAATTTTTAATCCGTTAACTTCAGAGTTACGTACCGCAAAAGTAACGGAACCGCTGGTAATGGATTGAATAACGTCGTTCATATTGTGAACGTTATCTTGCGCGGAAACCTCGGGATTATATGATAAAACCGCGGAAAGTCCCTGCGGAATATCAGTTGTGGGAACAACCAAAACGTTTTTGCTCGGCACAAGCGCTCTCGCTTGCTCAGCCGCCAAAATAATGTTTTTATTGTTAGGCAAAACGATAACGCTTTCGGCGTTTATGTGCTTAATTGCCGAACTTATATCGTTTGCGCTCGGATTCATCGTTTGACCGCCTTCTATTATTTGGTCAACCATCAAATCCTTGAAAATCGAAGAAAATCCGTCGCCCGCGCACACAGCCAAAAGCCCTACGGGTTTGCGCTCAGCTTCCATTTTTTTGCGCAGTTCACGGTTTTGTTCCAGCATATTTTCGATTTTTATCTTATCTACTTCGCCAAGTTCCAACGCGTGAGCCAAAGCGACGCCCGGGTTATTGGTATGAACGTGGACTTTTACAAGATTTAGGTCGCCGATTACAAGCACGCTGTCGCCCATATTGTTGAACGTGTCGCGGAGTTTGTCTATGTCGGTCAAAGTCGTCTTTTTGTGAAGATTTATGATAAAAAATTCGGTGCAATAGCCAAATTCGATATCGTCTAGTGAATCGTAGTCGATAAATATATGGTCATCGTCGGTATCGGGCGCAATTGTGGTTGTTGAAACGGAAAAATTGTAATCTTCCGCTCCCGAAATCTCTTGCTCCAAATATCCGCTTAGTAAACCTTTGAAGAATAATACCAAACCGAATCCGCCCGAGTCCACTACGCCCGCTTTTTTAAGCACGTCCAGCATTTCGGGGGTTTGCGCTAGTATTTCTTCACCCGATTTAATAAGGTTTTCCAAAAAGTCCTGAATAGTAAGCGGTCTGCGTGAAAATTCCAAAGCCGATTCGCTCATAACGCGTATAACGGTAAGCATCGTGCCTTCTTTGGGTTTTGAAACCGCGCTGTAAGCAAGCTCCGTTCCGCGTTTCATAGCGTTGGCAAAAATCTTTATATCGATGTCGTTTGACGTCGCTATTACGGAAGAAAAACCTTTTAATATTTGGGAAAGAATAACGCCGCTGTTTCCCCTCGCGCCTTTGAGAGCGCCTTGTGAAACGGCTTGCGCCAATTCGTCCATACTTGCGGTTGTTAGGTTATTAAGCTCGTTGACAACGGACTTCATCGTCAACGACATATTCGTGCCCGTATCTCCATCGGGAACGGGGAACACGTTTAGCGCGTCTATTTGCGCTCTATTTATATCTAATGATATCGCGCCTGAAATTACCATGCGTTTCATGACGGCGTGATTTATATATTTTTCCGAGGCTGTGCGTGCTGCTGCTGCCATAACGACTCCTTGAAGTAAATTATAATTTTACGCCTACAACGTGGACGTTGATTTCTTCCACGATCATACCGGTGAATTTTTCCAAACCGTATTTGACCGTGCTCTTCAAACTAGCGGCGACGGCTGATATAGACACACCATATCTGAAAACAACATACAAATCGATATAGATTCTGTCACCCTTCGTAACTATTCTTACACCGCGGCTTTTGCTGTTTATCTTAAATAAATCGGCTACGGTATCGGAAAACTTACGAGGGACTTTGTCAACAACTCCGTAACAGTCCATCGCCAGATGTCCCGCAAGCGAGGCAACGACGTCGTCCGTTATGGTGATGCTTCCGTATGAGTTTTGTGTTCGAAGTGACATTTATCCCGTCCTCCAAAAAATTTGAGCGTATTTATAATACATTAGTTTTGATTTTTTTACAAGTGATTTTTCATTATTAACGTGTCTTTGTACTCTTTTTTAAAAAAAATATTAGCGGAATTTAGTTGCCAAAACAAGATTGGCTGTGTTATTATGTACAAGCAAGAAAAAGCGTCTTAAACAGGAGGTGTGGTCAATGTCTAAACAGTGCGCTATATGCGGAAAAAGCAAAATGAGCGGCAATAACGTTTCGCACTCAAAACGCAGAACGCCCAAAACATACAGTGCTAACCTGCACAAGGTTAAAGTGGAAATCGAAGGAAAAGAATCCACTGAATACGTATGCACCCGTTGTTTGAGAACCGCGAACAAAAACGAAAAATAATTTTGTTCTTACGTCAATTTTGAAGCGACCGTTTTTACGGCCGTTTTTTTCTTTGCCAAAAAAACTTTTTTTGCGCTTGGACAAAAGTTATTAATATGTAATTAGAATTATAAAAAAATTTGGGTATTGATAATAAGCGTTTGTTTTGGTATACTTATTTTTAGAACATAAAAAAAGATTTTTGGGGGGTATTATATGAATTTTCTGCTATCTTTTTTTGAAGGTAACATATTCTTTTTCGGCTGGGAAGTCGATTTTATCTTATTTTTACAAAAATTAAGCTCTTCTTTTTCCGACGCTTTCGCTAAAATAGTGACGATGTTCGGCGAAGAATACATTATGGTAGCTATTTTAGGTTTTTTATATTGGTCTTACAACAAAGCTTTCGGCGAATTTGTGGGATTTAACCTGCTGACGGTTAACGTTCTAAACCCAATGATAAAAAATATAGCCAACCGCAGACGCCCGTATTTTGATAATCCTGATATCGAATGTAAAAAACTTGTGGACGCAAATGCCGATCCGCTAGACGTTGTGGCGCAAGGATACTCTTTCCCGTCGGGACATTCGTCGGGCTCCGCCGCGATATATTCGTCGCTGCCCGTATACAAACGCAAAAACTGGCTTATCGTAATCGCCGTTGTTATTCCGTTACTGGTGGGATTATCCCGTTGTTATCTTGGCGTACACTACCCTACCGACGTAATAGCGGGTTGGGCTCTGGGACTATTCGTCGTGTTCTTTATGTATTTTTTGCGTTCCGTAATCAAAAATAAATATTATATTTATCTGACGACTTTGGCGATAGCTCTTATCGGTGTTTTTTATTGCACCACGAACGATTATTATACAAGCCTTGGTATGCTGGCGGGATTTATCGGCGGAATATTTTTTGAAGAAAAAATTACAAAATTCAAAAACACCCGCGTGTGGTGGCGTATGATTTTGCGTGTTATTATCGGCGGAGCTTTATATATCGGACTGAACGAAATTATAAAACTTCCCGTAAAAATAGTTCCGGGCGGCGCGGAATGGCTTGAAACCGCTTCCGCCGGCAACTTTGCTTTCCGCGTGGTAAGATACGCGATAGTCACATTCTTTGTAATCGGCGTTTATCCTATTACTTTCAGATTGCTTGACAAAGTAGTGAAAGAACCTCAACCAAAACAAAAGACAGAAACTATTGAAGCAAAATCCTAAAAATAAATAACAAATTATACTCAAAAATAATTACAATCAAAAGACCGCATTAATTAATGCGGTCTTTGTTTTGTAAATGTAACTTAAAATGAACCTATATAGAATGTTATTCTATGGTGAGAATATAATCGTCGCCATTGATTAAATAAGATTGTCCGTCGAGCGTGTAACCGTTCAAAAGAATATGTATATCTTTGTTGTAGGTAACATTTTCTGTCAAGGTTATATTTGCTCTGAGTACTATCATTTCTTTAACAATATCGTTGTCTACATAGTTTAAGACAGCCGCTAGTTCCGCTTCGCTGGAAACTTGCGTGCATCTGATACGCGCGCCCAGTTCAACGTTATAAGTGAGATTTTCAATGATATTAACCGTTGCATAGTCCACTATTTCGATGCCTGTATTGGCTGTTGCCGCTTCTGTAATGCCGTAAGCGTGCGCGCTGTTAAACGTGCCGCCGTTTATTGTAACGACAAGGTGTTGCTCGTAACCGACTGTACATTCTACCGTCAGAGCGTCGCCTGTAAGGTTGCCACCGTTTCCAAAGTACAGAGGTTCTGCGTACGCGCCGCTGCCGTTAAGCGTGCAGTTGGTAAGATTGAGCGTTCCGCTCTTTATATGTATGCCCGAATATCCGCTGAAAACGCAGTCAGTAAAATTGTAAATACTGTCGCCGGGAAGATACGCACCGACCGCATCTGCGCTTGTCGAAGAAAATCTGCAGCCGTCAGCATTGATAATAGCGTCATTGGGACAGTTGCCGTTGGTGGCTAAACCGCCGTAATAAGCAAAAGCGTTTATATCTTTCAAGTTGATTTTCATATTGCTCGCGCCTATGATTAAGAACGAGTACCAGCAGTCAGAAGAGTCCAAACCTACCGAACCTGTGTGTCCGCGAGAGCTATCTTTAATGGTAATATCCATTTGATGCTCGTACGGTAAATAAGTGAGTCTGCCGTATGTGCTTGTATAAGTTCTTGAGCTTGTGTTAACCGACACCAGGTCAAGTTCCATAGCAAAAGCGTAACCGTTAAGGTCTATCGTAAACTTCTTATCCTGCGTGTCGCATTTTATTCTGAAATCCTGATAAGTTTCCGTGCTGATGTCAGACATAAGCAATATAAGATCATTTGCGCCCGCGCTAAGCGTTGCGCTGGAAAATTCGTTAAGCGTAGTTACCGCGTATACATTGCCGATTATTACGGTAAATGCCGACTGCAGTCTTCCCAAATAAGCGTATTCGGAATAGCTGTCCGCCGCGCAGTAACTTACCGCGGTTCCAAGTTTGTCATAACCGACAAGGCTGATGTTTGACAAAGCGTCAGTTACAGATTTATCTGAAACTATTATTTTTCCGTATGCCTTAAAACCGTAAATGCCTATTGAATATAGGTTTGACGGAACGGAAGCTATTGTTCCGACAAGCTGTCCGCCGTATATGTAATCGGGCGCAATAGAAACGTCTACGTTTACTACTCCTGTAAATTTGCAATTTACAAACAGGCTTTCGATATGTCCGGCTTCAACGGTTTCGGGCAAAAGTATATCGAACTGACCTGCTATTCCGCCGAAAATAACTCCTTTGTCCTGCTGAGAGTAAATCGTCATATCAACGTTGCTGACGCAATTTTTAATATAAGTTTCGTCTTCGCCGCTATAAGCTTCGTTAACATAATTTTTCATCATATAAACGATACCGCCTGCATTTAACGCTTTTATTTCGCCGTTTACTATTACGTTCTCAATTACAGTATCGACAGCGCATCCGACTACGCCAGCGGCTGAAGTATTGATTGCTGTAATATCGATGCCGTACAATTTGATGTTTTTGATCGTCGCGCCGACGGTTGAAGCGAACAAGCCGACATAACCGCTGTTTTCGGTCGCATCGGTATTTATTGTAAGATTAGTGATAACGTGACCGTTTCCGTCAAAAGTACCTTTAAACGTTTTTGTCGCGTCAAGCACGGTTCCTGTGCCGCCTATGGGCATCCAGTCGATTTTTGACAAATCGATATCGGCGGTCAAATTAACCGTTTTGCCTTCAAATAATTGCGTTCCTTCCGTAACAAGTTCTTTAAAACCTAAAAATTCTTTTAAGTTATCAATTTCAAAAGTGCTTGCATTCGGATTGTCATAATACCAGGCTGTGGAAGGTATGTACCTCACGTCAACGTTTAACGTTGAACTGGTGTTATTAGTGTAAACAATCACAAGCTGACCGTTTTCATTTATTGTGACAGAGCTGATTCCGACACCGTTTGTGCCATTGACGCCGTTTGCGCCTGTAACTTTACCTGCGTTGCATACCGTACCGTCGGTGAGCGTTATTATTAGCTCGCCCAGCTCGTTAATAACTGTGGACTGTATGCCTATACCGTCGGCGCCTTTATCTCCTGTGTCGCCTTTTTCACCCGGAACACCCTGTTCACCTTTATCTCCCGTATCGCCTTTCTCACCCTTGATAGTAATTTCAAAACTTGTGGTTTCGCCTTGATAATTTACGGAAATAGTATGAGTGCCTGTAGTATTAAGTTTGGCTAAATCTTCACTCGACATCATATCTGCCGTAACCTTAACCGCTTTATCGGTGCCGTTACTGTACGACACAATAAGGTCGGGCAAAACCAGTTCGCCGTCAACTACAATCGGTTCTCCGTTTGCGTCCATTTCTATACTAGTTACCTTCGGCTGAATAATCTGGCAGCCTGTGAGCGCGAAAACCATAGCGATAAGAAGTATAAAAATCACAACAATTTTCTTCATGGATATTATCCTCCTCATAAAATAATAGCTGAAAATAAATCTAGTGTAAGCTATTTATATTTATTAATTATACTCGCGATAGAATTAATTGTCAATATTTATTATAATTTAGTTCAATTTTGTATAAGGCATTTAAATCATTGAATAAAAAAAGCAAAACTGATATTTTTTGCAACAAAAAATCCGCTTTAAAATATAAAGCGGATTTATTTTTTAGCTAATTGTTTTCTAAAAATAAGTTTAAGTAACGGTCTAAGCACAGCGGGTGCTTTTATACATATTATTTTCATGGTTTTCCCCCTTTTCGCTTCATAATATGCGGTAAAGGGAAAAAATGTCAGTCGCCTTTTAAAGCGCGTATTGTCGCGGCTTTATCTTCGGCTTTAAATATGGCGTTCCCAGCCACAAGACAGTTTGCTCCCGCGGATACGCAAGCGGCGGCGTTTTCGGCATTTATACCGCCGTCAACTTCCAAAACTATATTTCTTTCGCCTATCATTTTTTTGACATTCGCAATTTTCTCCAAAGCAATCGGCATAAATTTTTGTCCGCCAAAGCCCGGTTCCACGCTCATTATCAAAATAAGGTCAACAAGATCTATATATTCTTGAAGTTCACTAGCGGGTGTCATCGGTTTTATACATATACCCGCCTTTGCGCCCAAAGAGCGTATTTGTTTTAACGTTTTTGCGGGATTTTCGGTCGCTTCCAAATGCACGGTCAAATAATCCGCGCCCGCCAAAATAAATTTTTCCACGTACGTTTCGGGGTTAACTATCATAAGATGAACGTCAAGCGGAATGTTCACCATTGGCTTTAAATCTGAAATCATTTTCATTCCAAAAGTAATGTTCGGAACAAAAACGCCGTCCATAACGTCGCAATGAATCATATCCGCGCCGTTTTTTTTCAGCATAATGGCGTTCTCTCCCATAAAAGCGAAATCGGCTGACAATATTGACGGTGAAATCATAACTTTGCTCATAAACTACCCCTTCTTATGAAAAATTGTCTAAACGGAATAAAATTAACCGTTAAAGTTATATTTTTAGCTATTATAAATTTTGCAAAAAATTAATATTTATTTTTTTCCGCTTCTCGTATCTCTTTAAATATTTCTAAATACCGCTCGTATCTTTCGCTGCAAATTTCTCCTTTTTCCACCGCTTTTTTTACGGCGCAATTAGGCTCGGAAATATGCGTGCAGTTTTTATATTTGCAGTCGGCGGAAAATTCACTAAAGTCGTCGTAATAACTCGCCAGTTTATCGGACTTTATGTCTTCTATTTCCAACAGAGAAAATCCTGGCGTATCGACGATAAAGCCGTCTTCAAAACCGAATAACTGAGTATGACGTGTAGTGTTTTTACCGCGCTGGATTTTTGCGGAAATAGCTCCTATTTCGCCTTTGTGTTCGGGCAGAATTACGTTCAGAAGCGACGTTTTGCCCACGCCCGACTGACCTGCAAAGCAAGTTATTTTGCCTTTTAAAAGCTCTTTCAGCTTGTCAATTCCAATAAGTTTGTGAGCTGATACGGTCACTATATCGTCGGATAATCCGTCGTAGTTATTGAGTACTCTGTCAAAAAAATGCTGCGACGCCGCTTCGCATTTATTTATTACGATAACGGCGGATATGTTTTGAGTTTTGCAGTTAAGTAAAATTTTGTCGACAAGCGAAAAATCCGCGGGCGGCATCGGCGCGGTAACGATAAAAACCTGATCGATATTGGCGACAACGGGTCTTTTCATGCGGTTTTTTCGGGGCAGGACTTCTTCGATCGAACCCTTCCCGCGTGAAATTTTTTGCGCCGTTACCTCGTCTCCCACTAATATATCTTGTTCTTCGTGACGCAGTTTTTTACGCGGATAACAAGTCATTTTGCCTTCGTCGGTCAAAACCTCGAAAACTCCGCCCACGCCCTTAATTACTTTTCCTTTTATAAAAATATTTCCTCCGAGTTTATTTCGTATTACGAATTTTATACTTTGACGGCTTAATTGTCAACTTTTTAGATGCTCGTATATATTAATCAAATTTTGCAATAAATCAGCAAATTTCTTTTTTAATTTTATCTATCAAATTCGTCTAATCTTTTTCCGCTAAATATTTTCTGCGCAGTTGTCCGCAAGCTCCTTCTATGTCCACTCCCATTTGTCTGCGAACCGTCGCCGACGCACCAAGAGCGTTTAGTTTTTCTGCAAAAGCGTATGCGTTTTTTGAAGAAGCGGGTTTATGCTCGCTTTCTTTAACGGGATTAAGGCGAATAAGATTGATGTGAGCCGACATACCCTTAACGAGTTTCGACAGTCTTTCGGCGTCGTCAAATCCGTCGTTTACGCCGTCTATCAAAGTGTATTCAAAAATCACCCGTCTGCCAGTTTTGTCAAAATAATTTTTTGCCGCAGCCATTACTTCATTTATATCATATTTACGCGCGACTGGCATAAGCTGCTCGCGTTTTTGCTGAGTGGAAGCGTGCAATGATACGGTCAGATTTATCGGCATATTTTCTTCGGCAAGTTTATACATATTCGGCACTATGCCCGAAGTGGAAAGCGAGATGTTTCTATACGAAATATTTAATCCGTTCGGACTGTTTACAAGCCTTAGAAAAGCTATAACATTGTCATAGTTATCCAGCGGCTCGCCGCTGCCCATAAGCACAACGTTTGTGACGGCTCTTTTTTCGTCGTCAAAATCACGATTGACGGCTACTATTTGCGATAATATTTCGCCCGCCGTAAGGTCGCGGACAAGCCCGCCAAGCGCGCTCGCGCAAAAAGTACAACCCATTCTGCAGCCCACTTGAGTGGAAACGCAGAGCGTCCGACCGTATTTGTAGCTCATCAACACGCTTTCGATACAATTTCCATCGTTGAGCCTGAACAAATATTTTACCGTGCCGTCTTTACCTGTCAGTTTTTTTTCGACCGTTAAACCTACGGCGTAATAATCTTGTTTTAGCCGTTCGCGGAACTCTTTTGAAACGTTTGTCATTTCATCAAAATCCCGCCCTTTGTTTATCCAACCGAAAATTTGCTTCGCGGCGTATTTCGGCTGACTAAACGGCTCAAGTTCGTTTTCCAAGGTATTTAAATCATAGTCAAGTAATAATTTCATTTTTTATTTTTTCTGTATCGCTTTATTCAAATCGTTTAAATTTATTTTTTTATAAATTTCGCTATATAATAACCTTCCACTCCGTCGATATGAGGATAAAACTGTTTTTCGCCGCCGATTTGTCCGAACTTGGGCAAGTCAAAATTCGAAAATTCGAATTCGTGATTATGTTTTAGCAAAAAATCGGCGTTTTGCGCATTTTCCTCGTCAAAAACGGTGCAGGTGGAATAAACCAAAAAACCGCCTTTTTTTACGTACGTAGCGGCGTTAAGTAAAATCTTTTTTTGCAAAGCGGAAAGCTCTTCGATATCTTTTTCTTGTCTGAAAAATTTGATGTCGGGCTTATCGTAAAAGACGCCCATTCCGCTGCACGGCGCGTCGCAAAGAACGTAATCGAATTTATTTTCAAACTCGGGATTAAATTCCGCTCCGTCGCAAACCATAGCTTGAACGTTTTTCGCGCCCATTCTTTTCGCGTAAGACTTAATGAGTTCCACTCTGTGAGGATAAATATCGCAAGCCGTAACAGCGGCGGATTTATCGGACTGCGCCATATATACGGATTTTCCGCCAGGCGCCGCGCATACGTCCAGTATTTGACATTCGCCTTGGGCTTCAAGAGATTTTACCACAACCATAGAGCCGACGGACATCGGAGTAAAATATTTTTTATTTGTTTTCGGCATACCGTCGACAAACAAAGCGTCGTCAAATATCGATTTTTGGTATTTTATATTTTGAGCGTCTAGTAATCCGCAAAAATCTTTTACGGAAATCGCGTTTAAATTTATTCTTATATGCGTGAATCTCGGCGGTTCGTATGCCAAAAACTTTTCGGTAAATTCCAGTCCTTTTTGGGCGATAAGTTTTTTAACGCCCCACAAAGGAAACGAATAACGCACCGACAATTTTTCTTCTTCGTTTTCGGGTAAAAGAAAATCTTTTTTTAGCGAAAGATTGCGTAAAGTAGCGTTGGTAAACCCAGCTAGTTCTTTTTTGCCTATGCTCTTAGTAAGTTCGACACATTCGTTAATAACCGCAAACTGCGGAATTGACAAATATCTCAACGCGTAAAGACCGATTTTTAATATCGGCATTACGGCGGGTTTTACTTTACTCGCGTAAATTTTTATTTCGTATTCGAGCAAAATATTTTTGTCAAGAACGCCGTATACGATTTTTGTAATCAACGGACGGTCTTTTTCGGCGGAATCAAGCAACGTTTCATTTAGTTCGATACCCGAAAACGCGCCTTTACGAAAAATATTATCCAAGCATTTATATGATTTTACAAAAGCTGCGTTCATTATTTACTCCAGCCTTTCGCCGACAGAAATGCGTCTGCCGTTAACAAAATCCGCGGCAGACATTATTTTTCCGCCTTCGTATTGCAATGTCTTTATTATGATAGAACTATCGCCGCAGCCTACTGTAATCCCTTGTTTTTTGCATTCGGTAACAACCGCTTTTTCACCCGCGGTAACCGACACTTCGCTTTCTATTATTTTCAGTCTTTTTCCGTTGAGCATAGACCAGGCGCAAGGCGTTGGACTAAGTCCGCGTATTAAATTATGAATTTCGTTCGCCGATTTTGACCAGTCTATTCTCTCGATTTTTGCGGTGATTTTTTTACAAAAAGTAGCTTGCGATTCGTCTTGTGGGGTATATGTCGCCTGCCCTTTTTCTATTAGTTCTAATGCCGAAATTATCGCTTCCGCTCCTAGTTGTGACAATTTTTCCGTAAGTTCGCCCGCATTGATATTATTATTAAGCGGAAAAACTTTTGATAAAAGTACATCGCCCGCGTCCATTTTTTTCACCGTACGCATGGTCGTTATGCCGGTTTCGCTTTCGCCGTTAATTAAAACGCTGTTAATGGGCGACGCACCGCGGTATTTGGGCAAAAGCGAAGCGTGAATATTCAGCGTTCCCTGCTTTGCGACAGACAAAATTTTGTCGCTCAATAACTGTCCGTAAGCCGCCGTAATCATTACGTCTGGTTTTAGTTTTTCTATTATTTCCACCCCGTCAATGTTAATATTGTCAAACTGAAAAACGGCTAAACCTAACTCGTCCGCCTTAATTTTTACGGGCGGACTGACAATTTTGCCGCGGTTTCCAGCCTTATCTGGCTGGGTTATTACGGCTAAGATTTCGTGTTTTGCGTGTATTGCGGTTAATGCGTTCACGGCAAAAACGGGAGTTCCTAAAAAAACTATCTTCATCTATTCCTTCACATCCTCGTCGGTTGCTTTTCTTATCATTTTGTCGGGAAAAAGCACGCCGTCAAGGTGATCGTATTCATGCAAAAAAGCTCTCGCTGTGTAACCTTCGGCGTCTAATGTCATAGCTACGCCGTTTCTGTCAAAATAATTAAGCGTGACTTTTTCGGGGCGGGCAACTATACCGCGGTAACCCTCCACCGAAAGACAACCCTCGACGTCGATAAGCTCGCCGTTGGTTTTGACGATTTCGGGATTGATTATCTCGTAAATTTTTTTGTCCGCTTCCACTATATAGGCGCGTTTTAAAACGCCCACTTGTACGGCAGCAAGTCCCATACCTTCGTACGCTTTCATAGTTTCCGCCATATCGTCAAGCAGTTCGCCTAGTCTGCCGTCAAAGTTGGTGACAGGCTTGCTTTTTTTTCTGAGCAGAGGTTCTCCAAGTTTCAGTAAATTTCTTCTTGCCATTTTTGTAAAAATTCCTAATTCATATTTTGGGGATTTATTTGAACAAAAACCGACACGTTTTTGTCGTTTTCGTCGGTAATTTTGTAGATTTTTTGAATAATCTCATCATACTTTTCGTTTGACAGACGCAAAATCGTCTGATAACGGTATTTGTTTTCAATACGCTTTACCGCGCATCTCATTCGCTGCAAATATATAAAATCCGACGGATATTCGTTTTGCAGTTCGGTGAGTTTTATATAATGGTCGTTTAGTTGCGTAACTACTTCTTCTGCTTTTAATCCGCTGTATAAAATTCGTATCACCACGGCATACGGCGGAAACTTTGTAGTTTCGCGCAAGTTTATTTCTTTTTTGTAAAAACTCAAATAATCTTGTTTTGCCGCCAGTTGCAGGCAATAATGATTTTTGCTGTAAGTTTGCAAAATAACCTTGCCCGGCTGCTTGTCCCTGCCGCTTCTGCCCGCCACTTGCGTAATAAGCTGAAAAGTCCGCTCGTTAGCCATATAGTCGGAATAATACAAACTTTGGTCGCCGTCGAGTATTCCCACAAGCGTCACAAATGGAAAATCGTGTCCTTTGGCTATCATTTGAGTGCCGACAAGTATTTGCGCTTCACGCCGAGAAAAAGCCGAAAGTATTTTTGCGTGCGATTGTTTCGTTTGCGTGGTATCGTAATCCATTCTCAAAACG
>ERZ795053.1356-NODE-1356-length-31042-cov-5.834156_pt1 | contig 31042 bp, 19 predicted proteins | sample MGYA00375137_ERZ795053 | MGnify/ENA primary metagenome ERZ795053 (study PRJEB30182, sample SAMN05720284) | activated sludge metagenome | isolation source: Anaerobic digester | place: Hong Kong | collected 2014-12-17 ...
TTCAGCCTCAAACAACCTGGTCCGTACTTGATCGCGGTTGGCCAGTTTAATAGGAAAACCCAACGGAACCACATCCTCAGGTAAACTGGGATATAGAGCTATATTTTTCAAATCTTTAGCTAAATATTCGTAATTTTCTCTTCGCCTATTCTTTATTGTTGAATAATTAAAACCATGTTCGAGGAGGCTCAAGGAGAAAGAACTCATCGAATAAAAGCCCATCGGCATATTAATCTCACTGGCTTGAAATAGTTCAAACCACGTCCGTGAGTCACTAGCCCCAAAATCAAAATCTCGTCGATAAACCAATGTATAAAAAGATTTCAACCACCATTCTCCAGGGGCAGAAGATAGATTTAGTGTCGAAAAGTCCAATTCATTCTTGGCTACTAAAATTCCACCATCAGGAATAGGGACAAATTTTCTTGGACTATAAATAACGAAATCTGTTTGAGGATGAATAACATCTGTGAGTAATGCTTGACTTTTATCTTGAACAATCCATGCTCCGTTCGATTTTGCCTGTTCAATCACTTGATGATTGACTGGAAAACCAAAATAATCAATGATTACCACCAAATCCTGAGGCTTAATCGCTTCAACCCAACACAAAGTTTTTATCTTTAACTTTTCATCAATTTCATAAAATCCATAATCAATCTGTGCTGCGTGAATTGGTTCAAGTAAGGCGGCGCAAATATATGATGGCAACCACACAAACTTAGGTGACAACAATTCAATGATGCTGAAAAAGCACGATCTTGCGTTGGCTAGAAGTAGTTTCACATTTTTCATAAATGAAAAACAAGGGTTATTGCCCGTCAACACGGTTAAATCCCAATCCAAGGCGAATACTCCACCAATAATTTTGGAATCTGTAATCTGGTCAGACTTAGTCTTTTTTGTCAAATGGCCTATTCCGAGAAGTGGCTGATGGTCTGTAAACCCTTTTTAATCTAATCCCCCCCATTCTACCATCTCCCCTCCTCCAAATCAGTAAACCCTACCTAAACGCCTCGTAAAACCCACGTAAAACAAAACAGCGTCTCCCGCCTGGGAGACGCTGCAAAGTGAACTAAATTACTTCACCAAAGAGGCTTGTTTTTACAACGAACGATTCGATTTATCCCTAAAGCTCTAAGTCTTGCTCTCGACGGCAAGCCGGTCAAGTACGAGAAATAGAGGTAGACTTCAAATTCCACGTCCTACGTTTTTGGGGCAAAATAAGGCAAAATCAATTTATGCTATTGGGTCCATGGCTAGCAGCTTGAGTTAATTAATGGTTGGCGGCTGCTTCACTTCAAAAGGTCGCTGAGTAGAATTGTTTTGTGCCTCACGCAGAGCTAGAGCTAAACTAATTACGCCGAACTCGGTTTCCAAGGGTACAATTAGACGATCGATATCAAATGTTGATATACGTGACCCTTGACCGACCATCATAGTAGGTACGGAGATATCGGTGTCATAACCTGCTTCTGCTAATTTAGTAGCAGCTCGACCGGAAATGACATTACCCAATTCACCAATACCGCTCTGGGCTAATTCATTGAAATCGGTTACTGCTTCGCCCAACAAATGCGAGACGATCGTTTTGGCTGTGTCAAACTGTAAGCTAATAATAACTACTCCCCAAACATCGCCAACTAAACTAATTAGCACCGTGATGTCTTGGCTAATATAGTCGGCTTTATCTAAAGTGAGTCGACCACGCTTAGCTCGAGCCCCTAATTCCGAGTTTAAAACTTCGCCGGCAGCCACAATAAAAGGATTAAAAAATTCAACACGCATCAAGCAACTCCTATTGAAGCAACATGGGGGACCATGTTATTTTTGGACTCTCGTAAAGCTAGATGAATTTGCAGTGTGCCTAGTTCTGTTTCTAACGGCACTTGCAATCGCTCAAAATCAAGCGTGGAAATAAGCGTACCTTTGCCCACGATCATCGTTGGGGGTGAAATATTGGATTCAAAGCCGGCTTCTGCCAAACGTTGGCCCGCCTGTCCAGTAATCACGTTACCCATTTCGCCAATGCCGCTCTGTGCTAAATTGTCAAATTCTGCAAAGGGTTGCCCTAAAATTTTAGAAACAATCTGGAGCGCTGTTGCTTCGCTCAGGCCATAAAGCACTACACCTTTAACCTGCCCCACCAGGCTAATGAGTACTGTTACTTCGCTAGCGGTAGCCGCAGAACGTTGCAGCGATAGCTGGCCTCGTTTGGCTGTAACACCAACTTCAGCATCTAATACCGCAAAAGCAGCTTCTATAAAGGGATTGAGAAACTGTACATTCATAATAAATTATTTCCTATTCTAATAAGGTCGGCGGTAAAAAGAGACACCTATGGTTTCAAAGCCTATTTCTGATGCTTTATTCACAATTTCGGTGCCGCCCACAAAAAGCACCCCCCCCGGACGCAGCGCTTGGTAGAAACGATTATATAATCGTTCTTTGACCAAAGCCGTAAAGTAAATTACTACATTGCGACAAACAATTAAATCAAAGTTACCTTCGAATGGGTCTGCTAAAAGATTATGTTGCTTAAATGTTATAAGTTTTTGCAGGTTTTCATGAGCACAATATCTGTTATTTTGAGAGTTTAAGTAGCGTTGACGTAGTTGGAGCGGAACATTCGCTACATCCGTTGCAGAATAAGGGCCACCCGCTTTGGCCCAGGCTAACGCGGAATAGTCAAGATCGGATGCTAAAATATAGTGTCGGCGATGAGACCCTGTCGCTTCTGTCAATATCATAGCCAATGAGTATGGCTCCTGCCCTTGAGAACAGCCCGCACTCCATACACGTAGGGTGGAGCGGTCTTTTTGCAACATCGGTAAAATTGTTTGTTGCAAAATTTCGTATTTGGGTAGGTCGCGAAAGAAAGAGGAGACATTAATGGTTAAAAAGTCTCTCAATTTACTCAAAGCTACCGGATCGCTGCGGGTAGCTGAGAAAAGATTGCGCCAGTCTGATTCGCCCGACCGCAGTAAAAAAGAGTTCAAGCGTCGCTGCATCTGCTCACTTTTGTAGTTGTTCAGATCAATGCCGGTCAGGCTGAGTATTTCGCGTTTAATAAAATCATATTCTAATTGTTGCATCATTTACCAGCTCCACCAAGGTTGAGGTTATCTTAGGTAGGGGGACCACCTGATCAGCCAAACCAGCCTCTACCACACTGCGCGGCATACCATAAACTATGCTAGTCGACTCATCTTCCACTATTACTTTTCCACCAGCGGCCTTAACACAAGCCGCTCCTGCCGTGCCGTCACAACCCATTCCGGTTAAAATTACGCCAATAACCGCCTTCTTGTAATGTTCAGCTGCTGACTCTAGGGTTATATCTACGGCCGGGCGCACATGGTGGCGACGTGGGCTGTGATCAAGAGCCACCCGCTTGTCATTTATAAAGCGAAGGTGATAATCCCCGGGAGCTACTAAAGCTAAACCCTGGGCCAATCGATCACCGTCGGCAGCTTCTTGAACGTTAAAAGATGAAGCTTCGTTAAGCCGTCGGGCCAGTGAGCGGGTAAAGCCGGCAGGCATATGCTGTACAATCACTATAGCAGCGGGTAGGTTAGTCGGTATTGCGGCCAAAACCTGTTGTAATGCTTGAGGCCCTCCGGTAGAAGCTCCAATTACAATCACCGGGACGCCAGGGCGAAAGGGTTGGATTTCCGATTTTTGATTTTGGATTGCGGGTTTCGATTCCCACTCTGCTTTCCGTATTCCCCTGCCAGAAATTCGTACTTGGGCTGCAGTTTTTATTTTAGTTGCCAATTCTTCTATAACAGTACGAATATCTGTGCTGGCCGTTGGTTTAGCTACAAAATCAACAGCGCCTCGCATCAAGGCTTGAATGGTAGTTCGAGATCCCTGCCGGGTCAGCGAACTTAACATTATTACCGATGTCGGACAATCGTTCATAATGCGCTGTAAAGCTGTTAACCCGTCCATGTTGGGCATTTCCACATCGAGCGTGACCACATCGGGCTTAAGAGCTGGTATTTTGGCCAGGGCTTCAAGCCCATTTTGAGCGCTACCAACCACGCTAATATCAGGGATAGCCTCTAAATGTTTAGCTATGGTATAACGCATAAAAGGTGAGTCATCTACGATCAAGACTCGAATGGAAGAGACCATAGTTATTATCCTAGCGCTTTTTGTAAGGCTCTTAACACCCGGTCAGGATCGAAAGGCTTGACTACATAGTCTTTAGCGCCAGCCTGGACAGCTTGTAACACCATCGATTCCTGACCCAATGCCGTTAGCATAATGACTTTGGCCTGGGTATCATAACTGCGAATTTCAGCAAGAGCTTGCAACCCATCCTTTTCTGGCATAGTCACATCCATCAAAACTGCGCTAGGTTGGACTGAGCGATAAGTCTGGACGGCCTGTTCGCCGTTTTCCGCTTCAACAACTTCGTAACCATGTCCAGTTAGCAATTTTGAAAGGCGAACTCGCATAAATTGAGCATCATCTACAATCATTATTTTATACATCATTTTTCACCTGTTCTTATAAAAGGTTATATTGTTTTATACATTTGGTTTAACCAAAATTGGTAGTTTAGGTTAAACTTTTTTCACCTTGTCCCAGTGACTTTACCGTAACCTGCCCGGTATCAATATGCAGTTTAACGGTGCGCCCTGAATTTCCACCAACATCTTGGCCTTTAATGTTAAGTCCGGCATTTTGTAGTGCGGTTTGAGCCGCTGCAATGTTACGTTGGCCAATTTTTAACATATCGCTAAAGTTTGCAGCGCTTATTAATTGTGCTCCGCCACATACGTAAACAACCAGACGGTTGTGCTTACCCTTTTGGTAGGTGATTGACTTGAGTAATAACGGTAGACCCGAGTCTACAAATTTGGCCGGTACGTCATTGCCTTTTGCTTGATTGTTGGCGTGAGGCAGCAAGGCATGTAACATGCCTCCTACCTTGGTTACAGGGTCATACAAGCAAATTGCTACACAAGAGCCAAGTCCATACGCTACGAGCACATCTTCGGGTGTGTTACTTACTATCATCTCTCCAATGGAGATCGCACGGAAATTTTCTGCCACCTCTTACTCTTTTCTCTAGTAACTTTTCGGATAAGGTAATACCCAAAAATTTGCTAAAACTACACGCTTAGGCTCACTAATGGCCGTTTCCATAATCAACAGGCTGTCACTTTGAGAAGCTATAGGGGTAACAATTACATTTATAATCGCGCCAAGCATATCTATCATAACTGCTGATGGTGAAGGTCGGGAGGTAGCTCCGGTTAAAACAGCTACTTCATCAATAAAAAATGAAGTCATTATATTGCAAGCTTCGGCTAGAGCTGAACATTCCAAATCGCCAAGGTGAGTGGTTGTACCCGGTGGTGAATCTAATAGTAAATCCACCAGATATAAGGCTTCAAAATGGCTCATCATTAAAATGACCTGACCGGACCACTCGCCTTCTATCAACATATAAATGCCCACCATTTCCATTTCCGGGTTGCCAACATGGTTTGCGACCTGGCTAATAGAAACTCGTTTTACTTGGGGGACATCAATACTGATCGGCCGACCCACCATTTGAGATAAGCCTCGGCCAGAGTTCTGTAAGGCTGTTTGAAGTACGTCAGCTAATGATTGTTCGTTCTCTATTTGATCCCATAAAGAGATGTCTTTATTAAAGGGAGTGACCATTTTTTAACCCTTCTTTCACCTGCCGTAAGCGTAATTCGGCGTTTATTAAACCGGGGATGTCTATAATGAGAGCAACGCGACCATCACCTAGAATTGTACAGCCCGATATGCCCGGCACTTCGCCAGCAATGGAATTAAGTGATTTAACGACAATACCTTGTTTGCCAATGATTCTGTCAACAATTAAGCCACATCGTTGCTTGCCCCAGGTAACGGTGACAATAGCTTGTTTGGCCCCGTCGGGATCAGGCATGTGACTCAGCCGGGGATCGGCAAAGGAGTGGCGCAAATCGATTAACGGTAGCACTGCACCCCGCCAGCGGATAGCCCGCATGCCCCGGATAGTGTCAGTTTTTGTGTCCGATAAATAAAGTACATCGTTTATGCCGGTGATAGGGATGGCGTAGACATTGTTCCACAATTCCACAAGCATAGTTTCAATAATAGCTAAAGTCAGCGGCAATGTAACGCGAAATACAGTTCCTTGGCCTAGCACGCTTTCCACAAATACCGAGCCGCCCAACCGTTCAACATTAGTACGCACTACATCCATTCCTACCCCGCGGCCGGAGACTTCAGTTAGTTTTTCGGCAGTGGATAAATTTGGTTGAAATATTAAATCAATGACCTCTTCATCGCTCAGTTGAGCGGCACGTTCCGGAGTTATTAATTTGCGTTTGACTGCGGATTGACGGACGCGATCCGGATCAATACCTTTACCATCATCTTCCACAGTAATAACTACGCGCCCTTCAAGATGGGCAGCCGTTAATTTTATTGTACCGGTATCAGATTTGTTGACCGCCAGGCGCTGTTCTGGCGTTTCCAAGCCGTGGTCTACAGCGTTGCGTAGCAGATGAATGAGGGGATCGCCTATAACTTCAATGACTGAGCGATCCAGCTCGGTAGCGGCCCCTTCGATAAGTAAATTGACCTGTTTGCCGGAGGTTCGAGCTACATCGCGCACAAGACGAGGCAGTTTGTCGAACAAGTGACTAATAGGCAACATCCTGGCCCGCATTACTTCTTCTTGAAGTTGATCGATCAGGCGTCCCATATGGGTAGAGCTTTCGCTCAACTCGCCAACCATTTCATCTTTGCCGTATTGGGCGCGTAGCGTTTCTTCTACCTGCTTCAGCCGGTTTCGATTGGTTACTAACTCGCCAACCAGATTTATTAAAGCATCTAGTCGTTCTACGCTGATCCGTACAGTTTTACTTGTGCTGTTTACAGAAGGAGGGGTACTGCTATTTTTTGGTGCGACAACCGGTGTTGGCGCTGCTACTAAGTCAGCTTCGAATGGCCGTACCTGGAACTCGGATAAATCAGCAACGTCGCCCAAGAGGTTTTTAATAGCTTCGTCCTTAAGGTTAGTGGCCAGGATAACTAACAAACTATGGTTATGTTCACCATTGGATAATGACTCCATTGTCGGATGTTGGTCAATAACTTGACCCGCCTCCATTAAGGCCATCGCTGCTTGCAACAAGCGGGCAGCTGGAGCAAACGTTTTGAAGTCGGTGGAGATTTCGACTTGTAAAACGGATTGGCCCTTTTCTTGAAGATCTTTAATCTGATTTGCTTGCTCAGGAGATAAAGTGCGCTCTGCCGATACCCTCTCATTTTTTGAAGAGGGACTCTGATCGTTATTGTTAATCAGTGCGTGCAACTGAGATAAAATAATCGTAATGTCAACATCACTGGCTTGTTGGTTAACAATTTCATCCCGCAATATCTTTAGAATATCAATTACCCCAAATAACTCGTCAGCGATAGCTTGAGTAGGCGTGAGTTGGCCGTTACGCATGGCATCAAAAAGGTTCTCCATTGCGTGGGTTAAATCAGCCATGCGCTGGTGCCCTACCGTGCCGGCTAGAGCTTTGATAGTGTGGGCTGCCCTAAAAATATGGTTGAGGGTTTCCGCGTTATTGGTTTGCTCTTCTAATTGTAACAGACCACTTTCTATGATTTGTAAATATTCGTTGACCTCGTCAATAAATATCTCTAGCTCATCGATTTCAATGTCAAACATTAGTTTATTTTCCATAGGTGTTCGCTTCCATAGGCAGTGCGCGGCGGGTACAAACAAGTTTCTAGTATAGTTATCGTCTTTGCAGACCACTTACTTGAGTGGTGCAGTGTAAAGGTTGCATAAACAACCGATATGTTGTTACTAAGCAAAAGGTACCACTTCCCGGTGATAGCCATTTTGTTCGTAGGTGGCAAATTTGGCTTGATTGGTTTTGTCTTTGGGGGTGCTTCCGGCGGAGTCTGCGGCGATGCTATTATCGATTTTATCCATTTTTGACAAATTAAATAGAGCCACGAGTTGTTGGAGAGCCTGGGCCATTTCGTTGAGGTTCTGGGCCGAGGCGCTAACTTCTTTCACTTGGGCGCTCATCTCTTCCGTGGCTGCACTGACCTCTTCGACCGCAGCGCCGTTTGCTCTACTTACGTCGGCGATATTGTTGATGTCCTGAGAGACCTCGCTGGAGCCGACCGCCATTTGTTCTGTGGCGACCGTATTTTCTTTGACCACTATCGAAACGCCCTCGGTGGTGCTGACCAATTCTTTTGAAGAGTTACTCATCTGCTGCGCGGCCGTCGAAATATCCTTGACCTGTTCATTAACGGTTTCGACTGCCTTTAAAATATCGGCCAGAGCCTGGCCGGCGTCATTGGCTCGACTGGCTCCACTTTCTACGGCGGCGGCCCCTTCTTCCATCGCGGTGACGGCTTCAGCCACGGTTTGTTGGATACCCTGGATAAGCCCGGCGATCTCCTTGGTAGCAGTGGCCGATTTCTCAGCCAGTTTACGGACTTCATCGGCGACGACGGCAAAGCCCTTGCCATGTTCGCCGGCTCGAGCCGCTTCGATGGCCGCGTTGAGAGCGAGGAGGTTGGTTTGGGAGGCGATGTCGTCAATGGTTTCTATGATGACACCGATTTGGGCGGAGCGTTGACCCATCTCCTGGACCTTGTGGGTGGAGAGCCCCACCTTGGTTTTGATGGTGGCCATCTTCCCAATGGTCTCTTCGACAGTTCCGGCTCCGTCACGAGCCATCTGAGCGGCTTCGGCCGCGCCATTGGCGCCGGTTTGAGCATTGATTGCGACTCGCTGAATGGCGGCGGCTATCTGATTGGCGATATCTGCTGATTTGACCACAGCTGTCGCTTGCTCCTGAGCTCCTTTAGCTACCCCGTCAATCATGTGTGAGACTTCCTTAACGACATTAGATATTCTGGAGACGCTGGTGGTTTGTTGTTCTGTCCCGTGAGCGACGTGCTGCATCGTTGCGGCAATCTGAGACGTGGCTTGTCCTGCTTGGTCGGCAATGGATGCCAGTTGGTGGGCAGCTGTAGATAAAAGGTTGGCTGACTTGGTTGTTTCGGCCAAGGTTGTGTGCATGGTTGTCTTGAAATCAGCATAATATTCCGAAAGGTCATGATTTACAGATTGAACCTGGACAATGCCCAGATCAAGCCCAATTGATTCCAAGTAATCATAAAAAAAAGCGTCAGTTACGGCTTGTATATCGTAATTGAAGACCTTAAAAATGGCCTGTTCGGCCTTAGCCCGAAAACGAGGGCGAAAGAAATAAGTTTTCATTAGATATTTGTGGACCAGTATTTGGTAGAACGTGTAACTCCCAACATACCACTTGAGAGGAAGATTGATGATATTATGCAATTTTCCTACGTGGAGCCGACGTTCAAAATAATCAACGCTGTAAACACCTCCGCTCACAGCCTCTTGGAAAATTTGGCAGAAATATTCAGCCTGCGCCTTCTCCAAGAACTGGCGTAGCTGTACAAGTGGCATATTCTTCTGCCGGGCATGAGCCTCGAAAAAAGTGAGACTTTGTGGGAAGGTGAACTGATGATCGTAAAACTCTTTAGCCATTGGGCTAGCGACACGGGTAGCCCACTCGTTCAACTTGGCTAAAATACGAATGTCCTCGGAGGTGAATAAAATAAATTGTTTCCTGAGATGCAGGTTGTCATCATTAATATGATATTTAGTCGTTAAACGCATAATATGGGGTTTTCCTTTAATTAGATATCCTGACTTTTTAATTTTTCTCAATTTCCATCCACGGCTGTTGCTTATACTGGTGTCCATTTATAGCCATGAGCTCAGCTTGCATCGACATTTTTGTCGATTCGACTTTAACTGTATTCAATTTCTTGTGAGGCGACTCCCCGGTAGGCAATTTGAATTGTGCCATAAGCTGTAACAGGAGTTGTGCCATATCATCGAGAGTTTGAGCAGAGGCGCTGACTTCTTCTACTTGGGCGCTCATCTCTTCCGTGGCAGCACTAACCTCTTCGACCGCCGCGCTGTTTGCTTTACTCACATCGGCGATATTGTTAATGGCCTGAGAGACCTCGCTGGAGCCAGACGCCATCTCTGTGGTCGCGGTAGTGTTCTGGTTGACCATGGCCAAAACCGCATCGGATATGTTCAAGAATACGTTTGAAGAGAAACTCATCTTTTGCGCTGCTGTGGAGATATCTTCAACCTGTTGATTAACAGTTTCAACAGCCTTCAAAATGTCAACCAGAGCTTGACTGGCGTCATTGGCTCGACTGGCTCCACCTTCCACTTCGGCCGCCCCTTCTTCCATCGCCGTGACGGCTTCGGCCACCGTTTGTTGAATACTCTGGATTAGCCCGGCAATCTCCTTGGTAGCGATGGCGGATTTCTCAGCTAGCTTACGCACTTCATCGGCGACGACGGCAAAGCCTTTGCCGTGCTCACCAGCGCGAGCGGCCTCGATAGCGGCGTTGAGGGCAAGGAGGTTTGTTTGGGAAGCAATATTGTCAATGGTTTCAATAATGGCCCCAATTTGGGCAGAGCGTTGCCCCATCTCTTGGACCTTTTGGGTGGAGATTCCCACCTTAGTTTTGATGGTAATCATCTTTTTGATGGTTTCTTCGACAGTCTCGGCGCCATGACGAGCTATCTGAGCGGCTTCAGCCGCGGATTTGTTTCCGGTTTGTGCATTAATTTTTACTTGGCGAATGGCGTCGGCTATTTTATTGGCGATTTCTACGGATTTGATCACGGCCTCCGCTTGTTCTTGAGCACCTTTCGCTACTTCCTCAATTGTCTCTGAGACTTGCTTAACGACACTGGATATTCTGGAGACGTTATGGGTTTGCTGCTCTGTCCCTTGAGCTACGTGCTGCATCGTTGCAGCAATTTGAGTGGTGGCTTGTCCAGACTGGTCAGCGGCAGCGGCCAGTTGTCTGGAAGACTCGCCGACGTCTCTGGCATTGTCGGTAACCTGCCCTACCAGGTGGTGTAGGCTGACCATCGTTTGCTTAAAAGCCTCACTGGACTCATGCAGCTGCTCTACCATCGTGTTGAAGGCGATCGCGGTCCGGCCCACTTCATCATTTGACTTGAGGTCAATCGGCTTAACCGCCACATTGAATGTCCCGGTGAGATCTCCTCTTGCCAGTTGCTGTAACGCTTGCTTTAGTTCGACCAGGTCATGCGAAGCAATCGAGGTAAGAACCTCGGTTATTCTGTTCAGTGGATGAATTGCATGCCAGGTTCTCCATAGCACTACTGCAAACACAAGTAGGAAGACCACCGTGATACCAGCCAAGAAAAGTTGCAACCTACTGACTTTACCTTGCGCTTCTTGCTCGAAGAGTGTTACGGCCTTGTTGCTCTCTTGCAAGAGCGGTTCGCTGCCCTCGATCACGGCGCGAGTAGCGGTTAAGCCAGTTTCGTAGTTTTCCGCAGCAGCTACCAGCGATCGTATGTCGGCATAGAGCTGATCCCAGATTGTTTCTACGGCCAAAAGTTGTTCTCTAACTGTACCGCTGGCCGGTGGGAATCCTTGGATCTCATCACCCTTGAGCATAGCCTGAAGCGACTCGTCAAAGAGTTGGGCGGTCTCAACTAACTGCGGTGTGACCTCAGCTTCTCCTTGGCTGATTTGCAGGGCTAGTTTGGCCATTCGTTGGGAGAGCATCCGCTGGCGGCCGGCGACATCAACTATCGCTCCATCCGCACCGGCGTTTTTAAAGGAAGTCACCACTGCTTCACTGGTAGAGAGTAGTTCCTCGCTACCTTCGCCAAGATTAAGCGCCAGCACCTGCACCTGGCCTCCGGCCTGACTTACCTCCAGCACGATCTGCACGTTTTGATAAAATGGCTGCCACAATTTATCAACAATGCCTAGTTGGGAGCGGATCGTAGTTGAAGCCGGCGGTAACCCCATTTCGGTGCTGCCATCCTGCAGCCCTTTCAAAGACTGCTCAAACAGAGCAGTCGCTGCTTGCAGCTCGTCTTTGGCCTGCGCATCACCATCGATGGCCCGTAGGGTACGATTGGCAATCCGCTGACTGAGCATTCGCTGCCGGCCAGCGATGTTGATGATAATACTATCGCTTTCTTGCTGCTTGACCTGGTAATAAACGCCACCCATTGCCATCAACATTAATCCGGCTAAGATAATTAATCCCAACCCAATTTTGCGGACTAGGCTGGCACTGATCCAACTAGCTGCTTGGAGTCTATTGGAGGTCGAGATTGAATTTGACATAATGCTATATCCCTTTTAATTTCATTGCACTCAATAGAGTTGTAATCAATAGAGCGCAGCATCCTCAGTAGACCGAGGAACGAGGCTGTATCGAATGGTGCGGTTATGGTCTACTGATAATGTGAAACTAGGCCCTAGTGCCATCCAATATCCATTACCAGCGGTTGACTCTGATAACGATACCCGTTGCTCGCTTCCGGCATGGCTGGCGGGACAATGGGAGTTTTGGATATTCGTGGCGTCCCAGTATGTTTAGTCTGAGGTGCTTCTGTGATCCCTTTGGTCAGTTTAAACTGGGCTACCAGTGTTTGCAGGGCCTGGGCCATTTCGCTCAACGTTTGAGCCGAGCTACTCACCTCTTGTATCTGGGCGCTCATCTCTTCCGTAGCAGCGCTCACCTCTTCAACCGCCGCACTATTTTCTTTACTCACGCTGGCGATGTTATTAATAGCTTGGGAGACCTCACTAGAGCTGGCTGCCATCTCTTTAGTAGCGGTGGAATTCTCTTGGACTACTACTGAGACCGCGTCCATGGCGTTGACCATCTCATCCGACGAAGCGGCCATATGTTGAGCTGCCGTCGAAATCTCTTTAACCTGTTGATCGACGGCTTCGACAGCCTTAAGGATATCAGCCAAAGCCTGCCCGGCTTTATCGGCTCGAATCGCACCGATCTCAACTTCTTGGGAACCTTCATCCATAGCCTGCACGGCTTCAGCTACGGTCCTCTGAATGCCTTTAATCAATGTGGCGATTTCTTGGGTGGCTGTCGCCGATTTTTCGGCCAGCTTACGCACTTCATCTGCCACCACAGCGAACCCTTTGCCATGTTCACCGGCGCGAGCGGCTTCGATGGCGGCGTTTAGGGCTAGTAGGTTAGTTTGGCTGGCTATATCATCTATCGTCTCCACAATAGCCCCGATCTGCTGAGAGCGCTGGCCCATTTCTTGGACTTTCTCAGCCGACAGCTTGACCCGGCCCTTGATGGCCTCCATACCCCGGATGGTCTCATCTACGGTATTGGCTCCTTCACGAGCGATTTGGGCCGCGTCAGTTGCTCCCTTAGCTCCGGCTTTAGCATTAGAGACCACTTGTTGGATAGCGGTAATTATCTGTGTAGTTATTTCGGAAGATTTGGTTACAGCAGCGGCCTGCTTCTGAGACCCTTGAGCCACTCCGTCAATTGTATGGGTCATCTGCGCTACAGAGGCGGTTGTTTTAGCAGCAGTCCAGGATTGTTGGGCAGTCCCGTGTGCGACTTGCTGGATGGTGGCGGTGATTTGGGCTGTAGCTTGGTCAGCTTGCTCGGTTATAGCTGCTAATTGGCCGGACGCTGTATTCACACTGTAAGCGTTACTGGCCACTTGACCAATAGCTAACTCGATATTTTCAAGGGAGATATTCACACTATCCTGCAACTTTTTTAAATTGATATCACTAATACTAACAGTGGACCGTTGAGATAAATCACCACTAACTGCAGCCTCCATCACTTGATTGACATCATCAATCACGATCTGTAAGGTCTTTATAAAGCGTTGGTTACTAAGGAATTGCCGAGTAAGTTCTAAAATAATGTTGCTGATAAATGCGGCTTCAACAATTACAAAGGCCGCATGAAGTAGAACAATGTCCAATCCTGACCCGTAGTTACAGAATAGTAAGGGAACACCAAAGACCGAGACATTAAACTGTTGAAAGAGATTGAATGTAAAATGATGAACCGCAATAGCCAGAGCAGCGGCCCAAACCGGGGTAATATCTTTATACCTTACAAGAAATGCTAAGGCCACAAAGACATAAAAATGCATTTCGATGCGACCAAATTGTTGTTGGATAAATATTGCTGCAAAAATCATGAATGATATACCCATAATCGAGCGGGCAAAGACCGTTCCTTTATAAAAATGGTAGGCCAGGTAGGCTAGCAAAACAGTTAGACCGCCACCGACAAAACCCAATAAATAAGTGCCATAGCTGAAAGCGGTTACAGAGATCGCTGCAACCCAGCTCGCCACTAAAAGTGAGAGCATTTGCTTATCGACTTTCTCAAAGTCTGCCTGTAATGCTTGTTTTATTTCAGGGGAAAGGGTTTTGTCATAAGCCGGGAATAACTTTTTGAACATACTTTTCGACTCCAGAGGAATTAATGAAATTTGGATTGGATGATTGAGGCAAATTTTTATTTTTTAACTATTGATATAGATGGCGGTGGCGGACCTTTTTCTTTTAATGCTTGTAAATCCTTTAAAATGACACCCGATTTAGGAGGATAATCTGTATAGGTATGCTTTAATATCCAGATGCCATTCTCTTTTTGTAACAAGTAAATAAAGCCTGTATGTGACAGTTCTTGAGGATTAGTTAATAAAGGAGAGAAACTGGCCCCAAATTCTTGCAGCGTTTGGTTCATTACATCTCCGGTTAAGCTATAGCCTCTGAAATCTTTATGAAAATGTTTGGCATATAGATCAACCTCATTTTCAAGAGCTATCTGTCCCGGTATAGGAATACCTATAAATGAAACATCTAATGATGTTCCTACGGACTCATTTATATAAGCAATATATACATTGTGTAATGTGGCTAACGTAACAGGACAGGTGGAGGTGCAGCCGGCATATCCCAAAAATACCAGCATCGTGTCTGCCTGAGCATCAGCTAAAAAAGGGGCAGTTATTTGTTTCTCTTGATCTATCCGGTTACCGAAGGCCCCTGTAAGTCCTAATAAAGGAAGCATCGGTATCAAACCCAAGCTTATTAGCGTTAAACAGATACCGGCAAAAATTCTGGTTCTCGACATCACCAACTTCTATCTTGAGCCGACTAAGGAGTCTATCGGCATGCGCAGATAATGAATACTTCTTTTCAGTCAGTAGCAGCCGGCCACTTAGCCCGATTACTGCTGACTCAATTTAATATCGTCCATTGCTTGTAACCGGCATGTCTTTATAGTAGTGTCCATTACTCTTTTTAGGTGTGGTAACCAGTACAGGAGCCATAGATTCAGATAGTATTGCAGGATCTGTTCCGTCTTCGGACAGCTTGAATTGAGCCACGAGTTGTTGCAAAGACTGGGCCATCTCGCTCAAGGTCTGGGCCGAGGCACTGACTTCGCCCGCCTGGGCGCTCATCTGTTCAGTCGAAGCACTCACCTCTTCGACTGCCGAACTATTTCGCTTGCTTACACTGGTAATATCGTCGATGGCTTGGGAGACTTCGCTGGAACCGGCCGCCATCTCTTCGGTAGCGGCGGTGTTCTCCTTGACCACTGCCGCTACCGCATCCATAGCACTTAACAGTTCCCTCGATGAGGTGCTCATGTGCTGTGTAGCTGTGGAGATCCCCCCGACTTGTTGCGCCACAGCTTCAACAGCTTCCAAGATGCCTTGTAAGGCCTGACCGGCTTCATCAGCTTGGTTTACTCCAACTTCCACTTCCGCCGTCCCTTCGGCCATAGCCTGTACGGCTTCGCTTACCGTGTGCTGAATGTTTTCGATCAACCCCGCTATCTCTTTCGTTGCACTGGTCGATTTTTCAGCCAGTTTGCGCACTTCATCGGCTACTACAGCGAATCCTTTGCCATGTTCGCCGGCTCGCGCGGCTTCAATAGCCGCATTCAAGGCCAATAGATTCGTTTGAGAGGCAATATCATCAATGGTTTCGACAATAGTCCCAATCTGCTCAGAGCGTTGTCCCATCTCTTCAACCTTCTGAGCCGACAACCCTACTTTGGTTTTAATGGCTTGCATTCCCTTGAGTGTCTTGTTGACGGTATTGGCTCCAGCGCGGGCCATCTCTGCTGCGGTTGTAATTCCGTTCACTCCGGCCTGGGCATTGGCCGTCACCTGTTGAATGCCCGTTGTTATCTGACTAGTCAGTTCCGAGGATTTGTCGACAGCCCCTGCTTGTTTCTGCGCTCCGTGGGCCACGCCATCAATAGAGTGTGCCATTTGTTCAATAGAGGCGGCTACATAAGTGATGTTTACATTTTGTTGGGCTGTGCCTTGAGCCATCTGTTGCATTATCTCTGCAATTTGAGAAGCGGCGAGACCCGCTTGGTCGGCGGCGGCGGCCAGTTGAAAGGACGCATTGCCAACTTTGCCGGCATTATTAATTACCCCACCAATGAGTTGGCGTAAATTATTTGTCATTTGAGCGAAAGCATTGCCCAATGTATCTTGTTCCGAGCGCGGCTTCAGTTGGTTAATCAGATCTCCCTGAGCTATCCGCTGGGCGTTAAGCGCTACTTCTCGAATATAAAATTGGAGATCGTGGAACGCACGGAAAAGTTGCCCAATCTCATTTTCTTGCTTCTCAAGTCCATTGGTAGCTTGAGTTTCCATTGCGCTCAGGTCTCCTGAAGCTAATCGTTGAGCCTGGGTCGTGATCATTGTTAGCGGTTTGACTACGAATCGAGCCGCTAAAACTCCCGCTATTGTCAGGATGACAGCGATAATTACGGCTGCCAATAAATTGTAAATAAGGATACTTCGAGCGGGAGCGTATACCTCATCAAGATGCTCCTCAAGTAAGAGAACCCATCCTAACTGGTCGGCCAAATCTCCAGTCATAAATTGATAAGCGATGAAAGCGGGATGATCATCTAAAGTGGTTAAATCAGTTCGCCAACCCTCCTGCCCTGTTTTGATAAGCGCCATAAGCGGTTCAGGCGCTGGCTGCATTAAAAAATCCGGCTCTTGAGTGTAGATGATTTTGCCGGCTCTATCTAACAGCGTTACCGTTCCGGTGTCGTTAAAAGCAATTTGGGAAAGCACGTCAAACGCAACCGAGACATCTACCGTACCACGTAGAACGCCAATTACATTTTGCCCTTCCTTATCTCGAATCGGAATTCCAATATTTGCAGCCCAGGTTTGAGCGCTTTCATCGTATTCGACATCACCTACAAAAACAGACCCGCGTCCATCGTCATACGCCCCTTGCCACCATCCCTCGTCGGCCTGAAAATAGTCACTGGTACGTTCAGTCATCGCCACATTGAGTCCCTGACTATCTGTGATAAAAATCTCGGCCTCTTCTGGAAAAGAGGACATAAAATGTCTTAAATAGTCGCTAACCTCGTTTTTCTCAATCTTATTGACCAAGGCTTCGATACTGGGGTCGTCACTCAGCCAGGCCTCATCCAGTTTCGCAATCTCAGCCTCTATCTCCATCGGATTACGGTCATCGTAGGATTGATTGGCTTCTTCAACGGCCTCTATAATAGCCGGTGAAAGGGCCAATGCTTCCAGCGTGTTTATTTGGCTGGCCATAATATCACTGATTCGCCCAAGAATTTCATCGCCACTGTAGCTGAGATATTGTCCGGTTTCTACGGTCATAGTGTTCGAAATAGTCATGTAGCTAAACGTAGTCATAGCAACCACTGAGAGCAAAACCACTCCCAGAACAATCGCGGCAATTTGGCTTCGGATTTTCCAATGAGTAACTTTTAAGAAATTTCTAGGTCTTAGTGAATCAACGGGGTTAATCATGAGACGGTTTTCCTCTATTAAATAATTGAAATTTTTATTACTCTTTCAGCAATACGCAGTCAGGTGTTTTGTTTGGCTGTGTATTACTCAATTTAATGCCAACCATTGCTTGCGACTACCGGTTCTTCTTCGTGGTGGTGTCCATTATGATTTTGGGGAGTGCTTATCGGCGCAAGTGACATAGGGTTAGATCGGATCGAGGAGGATGTTCCATTTTCTGCCACCTTGAACTGAGCCACGAGTTGTTGTAAAGCCTGAGCCATTTTGCTCAACGTCTGGGCGGAAGTACTCACCTCTTGCACCTGAGCACTCATCTCTTCCGTAGCGGCGCTCACTTCTTCGACTGCCGCGCTGTTTCGTTTACTCACATCGGCGATATTATCAATGGCTTGGGACACCTCATTAGAACCGGTCGCTATCTCTTCGGTTGCGGTGGTGTTTTCTTTAACTACCGCCGAAACCGCATCCATGGCGCTGCCTAACTCATCCGATGAAGCAGCCATCTGTTGGGCTGCCGTCGAAATTTCTTTAACTTGCTGATCGACGGCTTCGACAGCTTTAAGAATATTAGCCAGAGCTTGCCCAGCTTTATCCGCTCGGACTGCACCGATCTCGACTTCTTGCGAGCCTTCATCCATCGATTGCACCGCTTCGGCCACGGTTTCTTGAATACCCTTGATCAACTCGGCGATTTCCTTAGTAGCAGCCGCTGATTTCTCGGCCAGCTTACGAACTTCGTCCGCCACTACGGCGAAACCTTTGCCGTGCTCACCGGCCCGAGCGGCTTCGATGGCGGCGTTGAGGGCCAGCAGATTCGTCTGGCCGGCGATATCGTCTATCGTCTCCACGATAGCCCCGATCTGCTCGGAACGCTGGCCCATCTCCTGGACCTTCTGCGCCGAGAGCTTGACTCTGGTCTTGATGGCCTCCATCCCTTGGATGGTCTCATCCACGGTCTTGGCCCCTTCACGAGCAGTATGAGCGGCATCAGCCGCCCCTTTGGCCCCTGCATGGGCGTTCACGACAACTTGCCGGATGACAGTAGAGATCTGTTTGGTGACATCAGAGGACCAGGTAACGGTGCTAGCCTGTTTTTGGGCGCCCAGTGCTACCCCATCAAGGGCGCGCGTCATCTGCTCCACGGAAGCTGTCATTTTGGTAGTTGCTTCGGATTGCTGAGCCGTACCATAAGCAACCTGCTGGCTTGTAGCGGCAATTTGGGCCGTAGCCAGGCCAGACTGCTCGGCTACGGCTGCCAGTTGACCGGAAGCCAGCGTGATATTGGTGGCATGATTGGTCAACTGTTTGATCAGTTCGCGTAAGTTAGTAATCATCTGAACGCAAGCATTGCCCAGCACGTCCCGCTCGGATTTTGGCTTGAGGCTGGTTGTTAGGTCGCCTTGGGCCAGGCGATCGGCCGTATTGGCTATATTTTGCATATAGGCGATCATATGCCCGAAGGCAACTGCCATTTTGCCTACCTCGTCTTGTCTCTTGATCAATGTTTCGTCAATCATATTCTGGGTCACCTCACCTGCGGCCAGGTTGATGGCGGTATTGACCATCGTCTCTAGAGGGTTGGCGATACTGCGGGCCAGGAAAAAAGCCACGCCTATCACAATCAACAGAGTTATCCCTGCCAGGCTTAAAATGGGCCATCGCAGAGCGTTTACACTGTTTAGAACCTGGCTCGAAGGTAACGTTCTGATGATCAGCCAGTATCGTTGTGGTTGGCTTGGATCGAAGTGGAGCTTGCGCAGCGCGATAACATCTCCTGACGCTGCGTCTACAGTTACATAGGCATCCTGATCTCCCAAATCGGCCATACTAAGCGAATGGTCAGTATTCGCGTTGAAATCAGTCCCCAGGTCAAACCCAAAGGTTGAGGTTGGATCGGGGTGCATCAGGTAGTAACCCTCATCATTGGTTAACGCAACGTATCCAGGCGCATTTTCTATCCGATTCAGGAAATTAGCAGCATATACATTTATCACTACCACGCCTCGCCGTTGCCCTTCGGAATTAAAAACTGGCGTACTGTAACGCAGCACCGGTGTGTGTGGTACCTGGATCTCGCCTTGTTCACGATTAAGGTTTAGAACAGAAACGTATACTTCTCCAGCCGGGAGTTTCATCGGCTCCGTGAAGTAAGCGTTGTTACTCTTATCTTGCAGCGCCTCATCAGAGACAATTGTTGTCTGACCATCCTTGTAATCCACGCGAACTCTTTCCTGGCCAGTCTCGTCTAGGTAGCGAATTTGCATGTAGAAATGCCGGTTTTCAGCAACGGCTTGGTAGGTTTGGCTCAGGCGATCGGCCCACTTATCATAGGAGTCCCCTGAGATGGGATCGATACCACCGTTGTCGGAGGCTCGGATCAACCCATGAATAGGAGGCACGTCGGCCATGATCAAAACGTCGGACTGGAATAGTTCGAGGAATGTTTCTACGTCTTGAGCGTGGGTTAGTGTATCTTGTTGCACCTCGTTCAACGCTGCTGCCGTCAGAGATTCTTGAGCACGTACCAAGCTTACTCCAGCGACAATCCCAAGAGGGATAAGCGACAACATTATGAACAACAATACCAGCTTGTTTCGTATCTTGAGATTATTGAACCAGTTAAACATCTTATTGCCTTTCGGATATGTGAATGGAAGATATTTAGAACCAATCAGATAGTTTTCGCTAAGAGATAGGCCATTCAGTGGTTAGAGGTTCTGCTTCTTCGGGAAAAGCATTTACTTCTGTCCGGAGCTAATAACAAGCCCATCACAAAATTCAATTTGCGCTGTAGCCTCTTTTAAAAGAAATAGCTTCTTCTAAAAGAAAATGGAGAAAAGCTACAACTTACGCCTTAATTCTAATAGCTTTATGATACCTTAGCTGCGATCTGAGGCTTTTTCACGCATGGACGTAGCTGGGTATCGGTTCTGCTAATGTGGTTGACGAACCAATCACCCAGGTCTTTCTTGAGATTGAAAAGTAACTCAGTACTGGGACCGTGACGATAGAACTCCTCGGACAGTTCACGGAAGCGACTGACGAATTTCTCATGGGCATTTTTGTTAAGTTTGGCTATCGGGCAGCGGTACTTTTCCATACATGTCTCTTCATAGGAGAAATGCATATCTATATAATGGTCCAAACTATCCAGTGTTTCTTTGATATATTCGTATCCCTGGCCTTTGGACATAGCGGTGATAAGCCGGTTGATCAAGTCAATCAAATCCTGATGGTGTTTGTCGATGGTGGCATCACCCGAAGCCATTGTGGCCTCGTTCCAGACATAGGTGGAGGTTGAAGAATCAACCGGTTTCTGTTGGTGACCAAAACTGGTTTCTGACACCTTTTTATCTTTCGCGACTATCTTGGAAGGAGAAATGGACTCTAGTCTTGAGCTTGGTGATATGGCTTTATCGAGCTTGAATTGAGCTACAACGGCCTGCAACTGAACCGCCATCTCATTTAAAGCTTGTGCGGTCCCAGTGACCTCTTCTACCTGGTCACTTACCTTTTTAGTTGCGGCGTTCATCTCCTCGACAGCCGCACTGTTTTGGTAACTTACGTTAGCGATATTGCCAATGGCTTGGGAGAACTCATTGGAACCGGCAGCCATTTCTTCTGTCACCGCGCTGTTCTCTTCAACCACCGTCGAGACGGAGACCATAGCGCTGACTAGTTCATCGGATGAGGCATTCATCTGCTGAGCGGCTGTGGCAATGCCTTCTACTTGCTGATTGACGGTTTCGACTGCTTGCAAAATACTATTCAAGGCCGCCCCGGACTCATTAGAGCGGGTCACGCCAATTTCCACTTCTTCCGCGCCTTCGTGCATGGCTTGCATAGCCTCAGCAACCGTCAGTTGAATGCCGTTAATTAGGGTGGCTATCTCTTTGGTTGCCTGAGTAGACTTTTCGGCGAGTTTGCGGACTTCATCAGCAACAACAGCGAAGCCTTTGCCGTGTTCACCGGCTCGAGCAGCTTCGATGGCGGCATTCAAAGCCAACAAGTTGGTTTGAGAGGCGATATTGTCGATAGTTTCGACGATGGCTCCGATTTGGTGGGAATGTTGGCCCATTTCTTGAACTTTTTGGGCTGAAAGGCCAACCTTGGCTTTGATGCTTTCCATGCCCTTGAGGTTGGCTTCTACTGCAATTGCCCCTTCTCGGGCCACTTGAGCGGCATCAGTTGCACTTTGAGCGCTGACTTGGGCATTGGTCGTCACTTGCTGGATAGCGGAAGAGATTTGAGTCGTGATATTTGAAGATCGGTTGACGGCGGCTGCTTGTTCCTGTGCCCCCTGAGCTATCCCGTCGATAGCTCGCGTCATCTGTTCTATCGAAGCGGCTGTTGTGGTTGCGGCCTTGGCTTGTTGGGTGGTGCCAGAGGCGACCTGTTGCGTGGTGGCGGTAATCTGGGCCGTGGCCAGACTGGCCTGGTCTGCTACGGCAGCCAGTTGATTTGAGGCCGTAGCCACGTTGGTGGCGTTATCAGTCACCTGCCCCACTAAGTGACGTAAATTGGTAATCATCTGATGGAAAGCCTGGCCTAAGGCATCTTGGTCAGACCGCGGCGTCACTTCAACGGTCAAGTCACCTTGAGCCAGGCGATCGGCCGCTTTGGCCATCTGTTGCAGATAGATAATCATCTGCCGGAAAGCATCGGCTAACTGCCCAATTTCATCCTTTCCCTCGTAGTTGAGTTTCTGGTAGATATTCCCTTCAGAAAAACCCAACGCTGCTGCCGCCATATTGCTCATAGGGCGCGATATCGAACGGGCCAGTACCAATGATAAAACAATCGCTAGCCCAGCGACCGCCAAACCAATGATCAAGATTTTACGAGTCAGTGAGGCCATTTCCGCCTCGACATCATCCACATAGACGCCCGATCCGACAATCCACCCCCACTCGGGCAATAGCTTGACGTAGGAAACCTTGGGAACCAATTCCTCCTGACCCGGCTTAGTCCACTGGTAATCTACAAACCCTTCCCCTTTTTCCTTGATCACTTTAACGAACTCTACAAATAGTTTTTTCCCTGCCGGATCAGCATAATCAACCAGTCCGTTGGTTTCATACCATTCGGGTTTCTTGTCCGCCGGATAGTTGGGGTGCATAATCATCTTCGGTTCAAGATCATTGATCCAGAAGTAGTTATCCCCTTCATAGCGCATGATTTTGACCGCTTCCATGGCCGCCTTTTGGGCCTCCTCATTAGACATGACGCCATCTCTGGCCAACTCGGCATAATGCTCCAGTGTGCTGTGTGCGGCCAGCACCAGGTTTCGAGTTTGATCCTTTTTAGCCTCCCATTTGCTGGCTCTAAACTGGACAGTGATATACACCAGAGTGACAGTAATGCATAAGGCCACTATCGCTCCTAAGCCGATAATCTTGGGCAGAATTTTGAATCTGGATAATACATTTTCTAACATTGGTACTCTTCTTTAAATTTTTTTACGGAGGTAATATCCACACCGTAACTTCGTTAATTAGCTATAGTTGGTTTTTATAAAAGCCGCTCTTTTTAGATATTAGTAGCCAAACAAATTATTTGGCTGCCGATAACTCAACTTAGTGTCGTCCATTACTCGCGATCACTGGCAGGGCTTCGTGGCGATATCCGTTCTTTTTTCTGGGCATGGCAACTGGTGCGGGGGGGATAACTTCAGAGCGAGTCGCAGGATGCGCTCTGTCTTTGGCCAGTTTGAATTGGGCTACAAGCTGTTGTAGGGCCTGAGCCATTTCGCTTAAGGTCTGGGCCGAAGCACTAACCTCTTGCACCTGGGCGCTCATCTGTTCGGTAGCGGCGCTGACCTCTTCGACTGCCGCGCTGTTCTCTTTACTCACGCTGGCAATGTTACCAATAGCCTGAGAGACCTCGCTGGAACCGGCCGCTATCTCTTCGGTGGCGGCAGTGTTCTCTTTAACCACAGTCGAAACCGCGCCCATAGCACTCATTAGTTCATCGGAGGAGGCACTCATCTGCTGGGCGGCTGTGACGATGCCTTCCACTTGCTGATTAACGGTTTCAACGGCTTGCAAAATACTGGTCAAAGCTGACCCGGATTGGCCGGCCCGGGTCACCCCCGCTTCGACTTCTTCGGCTCCTTCGTGCATCGCTTGGACCGCCTCGGTGACGGTTTGCTGAATATCTTTGATCAGATGAGCAATTTCTTTAGTAGCGCTGGCGGATTTCTCGGCGAGTTTACGGACTTCATCGGCGACAACGGCGAAGCCTTTGCCATGTTCACCGGCGCGGGCGGCTTCGATGGCAGCATTGAGGGCGAGGAGGTTGGTTTGAGAGGCAATATCGTCGATAGTTTCGAGAATAGCCCCAATCTGTTGGGAGCGTTGGCCCATCTCCTGAACCTTTTGAGCAGAGAGGCCAACCTTGGCTTTGATACTTTCCATACCTTTGAGGTTGGCATCGACGGTGGTGGCGCCATTACGGGCTACTTGGGCGGCATCGGCCGCACCTTGGGCGCTGGCTTGGGCGTTAGCGGCAACTTGCTGGATGGCGGCAGCAATTTGGGTGGTGATGTGAGAGGATTTAGTCACGGCCACAGCTTGTTCCTGAGCGCCTTGAGCCACGCCATCAAGGGCACGCGTCATTTGCTCCACGGAGGTCGTTGTTCTGGCGACGGCCTCGGCTTGCTGGGCAGTCCCATGGGCGACTTGTTGAGTGATATCGGCGATCTGGGCGGTAGCCAGACCGGCCTGGTCGGCTATGGTCGCCAATTGGCTAGAGGCCGTATCAACATCCGTGGCCCGATCCGTAATCTCGCCAATCAAGCGTCTGAGATTGATGACCATTTGAGCAAATGCTTGCCCCAATAGATCACTATTCGATTTTGGGCTAACCTCTACCAATAGGTCGCCATCGGCTAAACGATGAGCGAGACTGGCCATTTCTTGTTGATAATCAACCACGTGTTGAAAGGCATTAGCCATAAGACCAATTTCGTCACGTCGCTTGATTTGAATGGTTTGGTTTACATCTCCATCGGCCAGTTTTTTAGCTATATCGGTCACTGCCAGCACAGGCTTCGCTAGGCTGCGAGCCACAAAGAAACCCAAAGCAGCTACTCCGACTGCAACCACCAGGCTGACTAATATCATCATGCCACGCAATTGCCATAGGCTTACAAAAGCTTCCTCAATATCTTGTTCAGCCAGGAGACCTAAGCCCAAGTTGCCGAGAGGATGATACGCCCCTAAAACTTGGATGCCGCGATAGTCCGTGTATTCACCAACACCTTCCTTACCGGCCAATGCTTCTTGCGCGCCAAGAGAATTTACCTTTAATTCGAACTCAGATCGTTCTTCAATCAACCCTTGTTCCTTTAATTCTTCGGTGAAACGAGAAGGCGTTACAAAATAGCCTTCTTTATTAATTAAATAAATCTCACCGGTCTGCCCTATTGGAATTGCATTCAGTGCCTGAGCAATTTCAACAGTTGGAATTACGCCCGCAACCACCCCCACAACTTGCTCATCTACGACGATGGGGGCAGCAGCTACAATCATGATTTGTCCGTCGTCCTTTTTTACTAACGGTTCTGAGATATTGGCTTGTCCTTGTAGGGCTTGTTGAAAGTACTCTCGATCCGATAAATCAATTTTTTGATCGGTGTTGAGGGTGATACCGTCGAGACCGATTACCGTCAGAGTAGAAAAATCGTCCATGAACTGGAGATCTTCTTCAAATACCGGTTCGAATCTGGCAGGATCTAGCGAGCGAACTTCTTCAGTTGTGCCCAGCATTTGCACTTCACCGAGACGATTAGTGAGCCACTCATCAAGGTGTTGAGCTTGAGTATGAGATAAATTTTCAAGGTTACTACTAATGTTTGCTCGTACAACTGTTTCAACCTGGCGGTCTACCAAAAAAGTGGCAATGGTAAGCGGAAGCAGAGCAATACCCAGAAAGTAAAACAGCATCTTGCCCTGTAAAGAATGAAAGGAACTGATCTTGCTTGTTGATCTTAATCTAGAAAATGTAGACATTTTGTCTCCCATGGATGAGGATAAGAACTAACTTGTCCTCATCCTTAACTGTGGATGGTTGTTTTTCTTTTGTCTGTGAAAACATGGGACAATAATTTAAACTGCGCTACTAAGGTTTGTAATACTTGAACCATCTCACTCAACATCTGAGCACAGGTGTTGGCCTTTTGGCCCTAGATACTCATCTGTTCGGTCGCGACACTGCCCCCTTTGACTGCCACACTGTTTGGCTCAAGTTACCGGAACAGCCTGCAAATCAACCTGCTCTTGGGCGGTAAGAACCTTGTCTAAATCCAAAATAATTACCAGCTGCTCATCGAGTTTGGCAATGCCGGCAATAAAGGTCGAGTCCACTGTAACGACCAAGGGCGAGGGTGGTTCGATCGCCTCATCCGGAACACGTAGCACTTCGGCCACAGCGTCTACGATCATCCCGACGGTACCGCCATCCATCTCGACAACAACGATGCGGGTGTCTTTGGTGGTTTCTACCTGTGGTAGGTCAAAGCGTTGGCGCAGATTAATCACGGGTAAGACCACGCCGCGCAGATTAGTTACGCCTTTTACGAATTGAGGCGCCTGCGGAACGGCGGTGATCGTCTGTAACTTGATAATGCTTTCTACAGCGGTAATATTCACTCCATAGCGTTCATTGGCTAGCTCAAAAACAACTAGTTGGTTTTCCATAAAAATTACTCCTTTTTCAATGATTAATAATATCTACAAGGCCATTAAGGGCGGATTGTCCACCCTATGGGTGTCCACCAGTATCATGAGCAATAACCAGTTGGATTTTTATAAAGACAGACGCTCTTTGACCTGAACCAACTGCAGAATGATGCTTATAGTTTTTATCGGCAGAATCGTCTGTTTTGCCCATAAAGGATGCGTAAAGGGGGGGTAATAGTTGGATGAGGTTATAGGATGAGATAGAGGCTAATTGGAAGGTGTTTACTCGTTTTTGGGCATTACTCAACCGGTAGAGGAGTCCATGTCTGACCCCGGTCTATCGAGCGATGGAGAGTGGAGATATTTGTATCCCCCTTTAGACTAATAAAAAGGGCCAATTCTCCCTGATGCCAGCCCGATCCCAGCAGTTTCGCTCGTTGGTCTGGGCCAAAGTCATATACTAAATCCCACTGAATAGCATTTATATTGGCGGTGTTGGCATTGGGGCTGCGCCAGAGTTGGTGGGAATTGACCAGTACATATAATGTTCCGGTAGCACCGTCGATGGCCAGGCCCGTATCAATGGGGCTGTTATTCAGCGGAGTGGGTAAATCAGTCCATTGACCGTTGGCCGAACCTCGACGTAAGTAGCTGCCGGCGTATTCAGGCCAGATAACGGCGTACAATCTTTCAGTATCAAGCGGATCGACAAGTAGATTGGCCATACCGTTAGTGTGGTTGAGGTAGCGACTGACTGGCGTCCAGGTGCCTCCCTCATTGTCGCTACGAATGACCGGCACTTCGGCGGGGCCAAAAGGTTCAGTAGCCCAAATTGTCTGCGGTTTTTCCGGTACAAGAGCAACCATGCCTGTGGGTTGAGAAGATACTAGAGACCAACCATTTCCGGCCCAATGGTAAAGACCTTGGCAAGTACTGGCCCAAAAGGTATTGGGGGTGTTGTAGTCCAGGTTGATATTGTTAAGACAAGCAGGTTCTACGGACAAATCGTTTAATAGGAGTTGCCAACTTTGACCGATATCATCGCTAAACATAAGCCGGTACTCTAAATCGGGATGATGACGCTGTAAAGCGTATAGTCGGGTGGGCATTTTGGGGGTAAACATGATAGTTTGTACTTCCCATACCGTTTGAAGGGAGGTGGGGGTGGCGGTAGGGATAACCGGCGTCTTGGTCGGTTGGGGAGGTGCCGTAGGTGGTAGAGTGGTATGGGTTGGTGCCGGAGTGGGTGAAGGAGGAACAGGTGTAGGTTCAACAGTCGCGGTCGGGGCTTGAATAGTCGCCAGTTGTGCCTGGGTTTCGGCTGTGGCCAACTGATTAGTTAGGCGAGCATTTTCTATCATCAAAGCGCCAATAGTGGCCTGTACTTGAGGGGTAGGTGGGGCAGGAGTTTGCAGAGCCAGACGGCAAGCCAGCAAAAATAGCAGGAAAGGTACTGATATAATCGAATGAGATTGTTTGGGCCAAATAGTACGAAGTTTCATAAATTGGGGCTATGACTTAAAAGAGTGGATATGGCGTTACTTGTTTTCACTTATTAGGCCACAGTTGCAGTTCGCCAGCAGGGCCTTGGCGTAGGTTGCTAATGGCTGTCTGTTGAATCTCTGTCCACTCGGCGGGGTTATATTGCAGATGTTTTGCCTCAGCCCAAGCTAAGGCGGCATGGCTTAGTACGCCAACGGCGTTGGCATGTCCTAGTTCAGCCTGTCGTTCTCCCTCACTATAAATAGCTTTGTAAATTTGTCTGGTTGAGTAGTCAGTCAGATTGGTATTGGCCCATCTGACAAATTGCTCAGGAGTAGAGGGTTGATTGGTAAATATAAACTGGCGAATTTGTTCTTCAGGGGTAGGTTGAGACCCACAAGATGATAGGATTAAGGCCAATGTAAAGATAACCAGCATCGGCAAGGCTTGTTTGATATGAGCGAAGCGCTGGAATTTGGGCTGAATGGAAGTAGTAGGTGTGATTTTTGGCATTTGATTTCTCCCGGTAGAGTGGTTTGTAGTTTATGATAACCTGTTTGTGATCCTTTCGTTGCTGCAATTTATACCCTGATTATCAATTACTTTTTCGTTGAAAAGTCAGTAGATAATTAACATGGCGCTTGCCGGGCAGACCTAAACCGCTGATTTTATCGCTGGGTGAGCCTTCCACATAAACCTCATATTGGGCTTCTGATATTTCGCCATACATTGCCGAGTTGGCGGCATATTCCGGGTAAGGTTTATCTTCAGTAATCATCGTATCTTTGCCATCAGGCCAGGCCAGAGCAACGGGTTGACCTAGAATGCGCTGGCCGTTTTCATCTAAGACTTCCACAAAAATATGGTGCAATCCCTGCGATTCTTGTTCGGCTTGGTACTCAACTTTTACCAATTTGAATAGCGGTTGCCCTGCTGCCGGTGTGGCGGTGGCCATAGTAATGTCCAACTCATCCAAGCGTGTGTCCCAAATAACCCCATTTTTGTCGATGATTGTCGAGGTAGGTGTCGATGTAACTTCTGGCGTAGGCGAGGATGGATTCGTAGCCGGCGGCACAGGGTCGGTTGTGATTTCGACACCCCGTTGAAAAGTAAGTTGATAGCTAACGTGACGTTTGCCTAGCAACCCTAAACCGCTAACTTTGTCGCTGAGCGCGTCCTTAACCTCAACTTCATATTTGGCTTCTGATATCTCGCCGTAGAGCGGCGCGTTAGCGGCATATTCCGGGTAAGGCTTATCCTCAGTAATCATCGTCCCCTCACCGTCGGACCAGGCTAGGGTGACAGGTTGACCTAGAATGCGCTGGCCGTTTTCATCTAAGACTTCCACAAAAACGTGATGCAGCCCCTGAGATTCTGATTCATTTAAGTATCGAGCCGATATTAACCGGTAGATGGGCTGGCCTGACTCAGACTCAGCTCGGGTAATTTCGATGCCTAAATCATCGAGGCGTGGATCCCATTCCCACGGTACGGCTTTTCCCGGGGTGGGTGTCGGCGTTCCAGCCGGCGTGGGTTGAATCGACACTGTCGTTACAAACAGTTCGGGCGGAAGCGGATCGGAATTTTGTGGGATAACCGTTGGGGTGGGGAGTGAATTGGTATTTTGTGCGGTCGCCGTTGGGGTGGGAACAGGCTGGCTAAACGCCGCCGGAATTGCTGCTGTTGATACGTTGGCGGTCGTTGCGGCCTGAGTCTGGCCCAGTTTGGCTACTTCGCGGCCCGTCTCATCAAGCAACGATAACCCCCAAGGGCCGGCGGTGTTGTTGGGTAGGGTATAGCTACCTCGGAAAGGTCGCTCTGGTGAAAGAGAAAGCGGCCAACGAATGGCTTCTTGTCCATCTTGCCACAGCACTAACTGGCTGTTATTCATAGGGTGAGTACTGGCCGCCGCAACCTGGACCGAAGAATTGGTAACACCGAGGTTTAGGGCGGCTTCATCATTAGCGAAACTAAACCCGCCCATATCGCCGATGGCATACCATTTTTCCTGCCAGGTGACCCACGCATCCGGTTCTAGAGTCACTTCATCAGCAAACGTGGGGGCCAGGCCGCCCCACAGTTCAAAGTAGCGGCTGTCGTCCGTGGTCCAGAGGGCCGAGTTTAGATCGCCAGGACCAAAAATTTTGGCGCCTTTAACCAGGGAGTGGGGGAATATTCTGGCTACACCCAGGTCGGTTTGGTGATTATATGCCCCCATATAATCCTCCTGGGCTGTGGGTGCGGCAAAAACACCGAGATATTTATTCCAGTTGTCGTAAGCGCTAAAATCTCGATTGGCAAAAACCGGCCAATCCATTAACTGGCCTGCGCCCGGCAGAGATGAGTCACTGGTTGAATGGATAGTAACCTGTTTACCGGGCAGCACCAGATCGATGCCCGTACCAGGCTGCTGCGAACCTAAACCAAACATTCCGTTGAGCCAAAACTTATAATCAACCGGCTGTTGGGTAGGGTTATAAATGCGGGGCGATAAGGTGAAATAGGCATGTTCATCATCTAAAGTGATACCCATTTCAGAAACCAGACCGGAATGTTCTTCGGTGTCCGTTAGTGTTACGCCGGCGGAGTCTGGCCCTTGGTGCAATTGATAAGCCCAGGGCGAAGCTTCGCTTAAGCCGTGTTCATCTAAGGGTAAGGCCCATTCCATGCCGCCCGTGGCCAGCCACCAACCACGATTCCCCCAAGTGGTCGGTTTAATTACCGGGTTTTCGTAAAATAAGTTTTTTCCACTGGCTTTATCAATCCAGCGATAAATTCGTCCACCCAAATCAGGCAGAATAGTTAATTGCAGGTAGCGGTTTTCTAAAACAATAGCCTTGTAGTTTTTGGGTGATGGCGGCCCAACCCGATTGTGATCCATGCGTGGGTAGGGATAAACAAGATCCTCAGGAGTGGTTGGTATTAGGGCCGGCTCATAATCGAAGGTGTCAATAGTTAAGGCGGTCTCGTAGACAGTCGGGCCTTCGCCTGTGGTAGATACGGCAGATGCGATTTCAGTAGGCGTGATCGGAACAGTGGGGGTGGGTGTGGAATCGAGAGCAGTTGGTGTAACAGTAGATGACGTGATGGATTCTTGGGGGGTGATGGTCAATGTTGGTGTGATTGAAATAGA